>JAEEGI010000458.1_pt1 | contig 130143 bp, 105 predicted proteins | sample 8958751 | NCBI WGS metagenome assembly JAEEGI01 (sample SAMN16246545, study PRJNA631951) | gut metagenome | biome: gut microbiome; feature: rumen; material: KS-attached | host: Bos | place: Iran: Karaj | collected 2018-10 | reverse complement strand
CCGGTCGCCGGCAAGGAAAGCAAGCTTTCCTCCCGCTGCCCCTCGACTTGCATGTGTTAAGCCTGTAGCTAGCGTTCATCCTGAGCCAGGATCAAACTCTCCATTGTAGTATCTCATTGTTCTTATAATCTAAGAAAAAGGAGAAGGCGCAATGGTCAGAGCCCGTCCGCCCGGAATCCGCATTCACTGCCGTTCATGTCTTGCCCCCGCCTCAGCCCTGATACGGGCAGGCGGGACATTGACGGTTCGTCATTCATACCCAGGCACCATTTGCTGATGCCTGTACTCTTGTACTTCCTGTTGTTATGCAAATCTTCCAAAGAACGATGCCCGCGCCCCCTTTTCGGGGCGAAAGCGAGTGCAAAGGTACGCACTTCCCCCGAAACAGCCAAGCATTTCCGTGACATTTTTTCCATATTTTTTCCGGAAAACGCCGGAATTTACCCCTTGCAACCCGAAAAGTCAACGCCACATGGCAAAAACAGCCCTCCCAGATTACAAAACGGCACTCTTGCGGCGCTGGCTCAGTGGCATACACTGAAAGAAATTACCAGAAATTATTCAGAAATTTATAGTGATTTCTTCGCGAAGGCTCTGTCTGTGGTCGCACCAGCGGTGCGGGCAGACAATAAAGAGCCTGAGAGTGTAATGGCAAAGAAATTACCAGAAATTTATCAGAAATCTATGGTGATTTCCTCGCGCGCGTACATTATTTATATTATATGCAGGAACATCTTCTTTGGCTGGCCGTATGGGGGAAAGGATGAGGGTATCAGGCATGTCATCATCGTCGCAGGGACAGCAGGCCCGATGAACTCCATGCAACTGAAGGGCGCAGAGAAGGCAGAGGCAGACCGCGCATAGATGCTATCTGGCAGTATCGTCAGATTCCTGACTGGAAACTTGGACTATTCAGATTTTATCAGCAATTTCGTATCAAAGATAAACTGCAATATCTCTGTCCTGTATGGATATGGGGAAATCTTATGCGAATTTAAGAAATCCTGATGTGGACATAGAACCGAGAGATATGGACGTAACGGAAATGATCGCGAGAAGATCCGTAGCAATTGCGCGAATAAAAATTTTTCTCGCGAGGAAACGAAAAATAATCGCGAGGGGAAGGTCTGTCCCAGCGCGATTAGATTTGACTTCGGCGCGATTAAATTTGACTTCGGCGCGATTAGATTTCAGCTTTACGCAATGAATTTTCAGGTGTATGCTATCAGAGAATGCCTTGTGCTCAATGTGCCGCCTGAAGTCTTGCACTGGCCTTGCTCGCGCCGCACTGGAATTATTTACAGGGAACGCTGATAAGAGTTGCGGGATTATTCGTAACTTTGCATGACAAATAATAAATGAATCATGGAGACTAATGACATCCTGAAGAATCTGGGTCTTACAGCACTGAGCGAGATGCAACAGAACGCGGTGGAGCTGATCGGCCACAACATGAACGCGGTGCTGCTGGCCCCCACGGGGTCGGGCAAGACGCTGGCCTTCCTACTGCCGCTGGCAGATAGCATACGCATTGACAATGACGATGTGCAGGCCATCGTGCTGTCGCCAACCCGAGAGCTGGCCCTGCAGACGATGACGGTGCTGACGGCCATGAAGACGGGCATAAGGGCCACGTGCTGCTACGGCGGACGCCCCGCCATGGAGGAACATCGCAAGATAGCAGCGCTGCGCCCGCAAGTAATCATTGGCACTCCGGGCAGGCTCAACGATCATATCGACAAGGGCAACTTCAGCACGCAGGGCGTGAGGATGCTTGTGGTGGACGAGTTTGACAAGATGTTTGAGCTCAAATTTCAGGACGAGGTGGAGAACCTGCTGGGCAAGGTGCCCCAGAAACGCCGTTGCGTGCTGGTGTCAGCCACCGACATGGAGGAGATTCCGGAGTTTGCGGGCTTCAGTCATAAGGTGCCGGCGGTGCTGAACTGGCTGGAGGGCGACCACGGCAACGTGGCCGAGGGCATCAGCCACTTTGTGGTGAGGTCGGAGCAGAAAGACAAACTGGAGACGCTGGATCACCTGCTGCGCACCCTGGGTCACGAGCAGGCGGTGGTGTTCGTCAACTACCGCGAGGCGGTGGAGCGCACAGGCAACTGGCTGAGAGAGAAAGGCCACAGCGTGAGCCTCTTCCACGGCGGCCTGGAGCAGGACGACAGGGAGGCAGCCCTGGCCCTGTTCAGGAGCGGCAGTGTAAACGTGCTGGTATCGACAGAGCTGTCGGCCAGGGGCATCGACGTACCCACCCTGCAGAATGTGATCCACTACCATCTGCCTGCCAACCGCGAAGGCTACATCCACCGCTGCGGACGCACGGGCCGCTGGGAGAACGGCGGCAAATCGTTCGTAATAGTGGGGCCTGAGGAGAGCGCACCACAGTACGAAGGGGTGGAGTTTGCCGACTATGTGCCGAAGCCGCCCTACCCTGCGCCGGCGAAGCCAGAATGGACGATGCTCTACATTGGGCGCGGCAAGCGCGACAAACTGAGCAAGGGCGACATAGTGGGGTTCCTATGCAAGACGGGCGGTCTGAAGGCCTCCGACATCGGCATGATTGACGTGAGAGAGCGCTATGCCCACGTGGCGGTGAGGAGCAGCATGGTGAAACAGACCCTTCATAATATTGCTGGCGAGAAGATAAAGAAAATGTCCACAAAGATTGAGACAATAAATGCGCGCAGAAGCAGCAAATAGCCCCCTTTTATGCAAAAAAGTCTTAAAAAGAATAAAAACTGCCTCCGCGCCAACTCAAGGAAACGAAAATTGATTTACATTTGCAACCAGAAATCCATCAGAAAAAGACAATACTATGAAGAAGCTAGGAATTTTTGCTCTTTCGGCAGTGCTGCTGATGAGCAGTTGCGAGAGTTCTGACCAGTTTGGCGCTGCTGCCGGCGGCGGAGTGCTCGGTGCTATATTCGGTTCTGCCATCGGCGGACTGATGGGCGGCCCGCGCGGTGCTGACGCAGGTGCAGCAATAGGCATCATTGCCGGCGCGACAATGGGTGCAGCGGCAGCAGCCCCCAAGGAGCGCGGAAGAAGCGACTATGACTACACCACCGACACCTACAACCGCCACAGCAAGGTGGTATATAGCAGCCGCGGCGAAGATGCCGACCGCCTGGGACGCGAGTTCGCAAAGGTAGAGATTCAGAACCTGCGATTCATCGACGGCAACAACAACCAGGCCATCGACGCCGGCGAGAATAGCAAGATTGCCTTCGAGGTGAAGAATAACGGCAGCCACACCATCTATGACATTGCGCCGGTGATTTCAGTGAACGGCACGAAACATATCGTGATATCGCCCACCGCAGTGATCAGCTACATAGATGCCGGCCAAGCCGTGAGGTACACAGCCGAAGTATATGCCGACCGCAAGTTGCGCAACGGCACGGCTGAATTTACCATCAGCTTTGCCAAGGGCGACTACCTCTACAATATGACAACCTTCCATCTCGCAACGAGAGGGAGGAAGTAGATACCACCCCACCCCTCCTAGAGGAGAAGAACCATTGAGAATTAAAAATTGAGAATGGAGGATTGCCTCTAGACCGTAAACTCTTGACAACACAAAAAAGCATCAGGCGAACCTGGTGCTTTTTATTTCATATCGTTGTAGATATGATTTCCTGTCATCGGAGAGTTTGAGTCTCTCCTTAAAATATTGGAACGTGATGTACTCTACCTTGAAATCGACACCCTTTTCCTTAAATATGTGAGAGAACTCCTTGTTTGCTTCCTCAACAAATTTCTGCCCTTCCTTTTCCTCTTGATTGTATCTAGAGCAATCATACTTCCATACGACATTACATAATGTGATGCTTTTGTAATGCGACTTACAACACTCATTGTACAACGAAAGGATATGGATGGTCATCTGGATAGCATCGTAGACCTTATATTTAGTATGAGGATGTCGTCCATCTTTCAGTTCTTTTCCCTTATCTACTAGCCCATTGAAGAAAGATATAAACTTCTTCTTTTTGTCATTCTCTTTAGGATAGGATTTTTCTTCCAGGTATGCCTTGGCAAGATTCTTAGGAGAGTTCAACCATTCCAGCATCTTCGCCTCAATGGCTATCATTTCGCTTTTTTTCTCGTTTCTCAATGTGACATCCAGATGGGCAGAATGGGTTTTTGCCTTTTCATCTTCAATCACCTCAAATTCCTCTTCGTATTGTATGTCGTATTGACTTCCATCGTTAAATTCGACGGTATCCTTACCCATTAGATTAAAGATCATAGCTGCAGAAGAACGTATGGACTCAACTCCTGTTCCCAGTTTAACTCCGCGTTCGGCTTCAAACAGATTATTTCTTTTATCAAACAAGTAGTACTTGGATTTTTCGCTTTTTCCATCCCACCTTTTAGAACCAAATTTATCGTCATCAAGGATTTTTGTTTTCCTGAGCTTTTCCTTCAGTGCTTCTAAAATAGCTATTTCTTGATCTTTTAGTGTCATAGTTTTAAGTTTTTAAAATTATATTTGTTTTTTCTCATTGCAAATATAGCAAACAACTTCTTGTTGCCCCAAAAAATACTCGCTTAATCGTAGTTTAAGTCGTACCCAAACATTCTCCGTATTATCCGATACCAGAGTTGTAGCCTGTTCTTCCTCCGACCATATATAGTCTGACGCAGTCATAGTCCCAATACATCTGCGCCAAACCGTGCATGATTCCACAGTCTTTTAACACACCTTTTTGCTACTATTTTCTTTCCGTTAAATAGTGCATACCTAATCATCGTCCTATTTTTTGCTTTAATTTATTTCAGTAATTCTATAAACACTTCCATAACACTCGTTTGATTGTGGCAAAAGCCACAACCAAACGAGCGTAAAGGCAGGGCTCAATCAGTCCCTCTCCAGCAGCCGAACCACCGTTTTCTTGCCCTTTTTGCGGGCCTTGTTGATGGTGTCGTAAGTGCCGTGGGAGTTGTAAAAGGGCAGAGCGACTATTGCGTCAGAGTAATCAACAATTTTCGTGTTTCGCGCTAACGTAGCGCCTCGCCCGTCTTTGGAGTAATCAGGCTTGAACTCAACCAGCTTCAGCCCTCGATCAGTGGCAAATCTCGCGGCGTAAGAGTCAATTCCAGTGGCGCCGCCCGACACGATGATGGTCGGATACAACTTGTTTTCTTTCAGTAAACCGTCGACGATCACGACGAACTCCTCGTAAGTGAGGTTGGGTTCTCGGGAACCCACAATTCCAATTCGCATAATAGTAATGTTTTAAAGTTAAATCTTGGGTTTGACCTATACTTGACAATACGAATAAGGAATTTTACCATGACCGAAAAATGCCAGTTTTGTTCATATTCCGTCAAAAATGGCAGGATTTTTATAATTATTTAACATTTCGTTGCAATGTCGAGGTTGCAAAATACAAGCAACAACCTATTAACTCTAGGCTCTCGACTCTTAACAATATAAAAAAGCTTTTTACTTTCCCCAGAGGCGGCGAGCGAGGGATTTGAGGAGGGTAACGCCAAGGAGGGTGGCGAGGATGACGCCAAGGGAGTCAGCCAGAAAGTCAAGCCACTCACCACTGCGGCGACCACCGGTGCAATAAGCCTGCAGAAGTTCTATCACGCCGCCCAAGGCCACCGGGACAACAAAGGCGAAAAGCGCGAGAGCCGCTGCACCGAGAAAGAAGCCCCGCCTGTAATGGACACGCCAATACTCCAACCAGAAGACCCCGACGGTTCCGCCGTACATCACAAGGTGAGTCCACTTATCGATCATGGCGACATTGTCAAGCGGAGTATGTGGCGGCGAAAAGAAACTCAAAACGATTATTAGCACCAAGCATAGAGTCGTAAAAGGGAAAAAACTGAATATTCTGGAGGGAAAAGCCATAACTATGTCTGTTTTTGCAGCGCAAATGTACAGAAAAAGTTCAATACTTGCTGCTGCAGTATTAAAAAATGGCAATAAAACATTAACTTTGCCTGCATGAAACATGTCAGAAATCTTTTTATTGCCTTGACGGGCATTGGCCTGAGCGGATGCATGGGCGAGGACCGCAGCGGCGAGCAACCCTTCGCGCCGACAGTAGAGACCGTAAGCGCTGTTGCCGACGGCCCGACAGCAAGGATGGAGGGACTCATAACGGCCTCCCCAAACAGCACATTGCTTGGCTGCGGATTCCGCTACGGCAATGACACTCTAGTTCTCTCTGCCGTCGCAGAGCTGCAGGACCGATTCTTTGCCAAGACCGACACCCTGGAGGCGGGCACCTACTATGCCGTAGCCTTTGCCCGCAACGGAGTCGGCACCAACTATGGCGATACCCTGTGGTTTGAAATAAAATAGCATTTATCTGAGAGGGGGCAGCAAAAATTACTCTCCCGGCTTTTTCTAAAGCTCCAAAAAAGAGGCGAATCCGCTATTGCGAATCCGCCTCGACGCTTATGAAAAAACTACTCTTACCTATAGATTACTCTGCCTTGGGCTCCTCAGCAGGTACCTCGGCAGCGGGCTCTGCAACCTCCTCAGCGGGAGCTGCTGCGGGTGCTTCCTCAGCGGCTTTCTTGGCACCGCGTGAACGGCGAGTGCGAGCCTTCTTGGGAGTCTTAGCCATGTTCTCGTCAAAGTCAACGAGCTCAATGAAGCACATCTGTGCACCGTCATCCTTGCGGGTGCCGAGCTTGATTATACGGGTGTAGCCACCGGGGCGGTTGGCAACCTTCTCAGAGATGGTACCAAAAAGCTCCTTGATAGCCTCCTTCTTCTGGAGATAGGAGAAAACCACACGGCGGGAGTTGGTTGTGTCGTCCTTGGAGCGGGTGATGAGAGGCTCCACATACTTCTTGAGGGCCTTAGCCTTTGCGAGAGTCGTAGTGATTCTTTTGTGCATGATCAGGGAGGTGGCCATGTTAGCGAGCATGGCAGCCCTGTGGGATGCAGTACGACTCAGATGATTGAATTTCTTATTGTGTCTCATTGTTTAATCTTTTTCTACTTTATACTTAGAGATATCCATACCAAACGACAGATTCAGACTCTGGAGCAAATCATCAAGCTCCGAGAGCGATTTCTTTCCGAAATTACGGAACTTCAGGAGGTCGCTCTTGTTGTATTTCACGAGGTCGCCGATTGTCTCGACGTTGGCTGCCTTAAGACAGTTGAGTGCACGAACAGAAAGATTCTGGTCAACGAGCTGCTGCTTGAGAAGCTGACGCATACGAAGCACATCTTCATCGAAGGTCTCTTCCTCCTCGATGTCGGTATTCTCGAGGGAGATCTTCTCGTCGGAGAAAAGTGCAAAGTGCTGAATCAGTATTCGGGCAGCCTCCTTGAGGGCCTCCTTGGGGTGGATGGAGCCGTCAGTGGTGACCTCAATAGTAAGACGCTCATAGTCGGTCTTCTGCTCTACTCGATAATCATCTACAGCATACTTGACATTGCGGATCGGGGTATAGATGGAGTCAATGGGAAGGGTGTTGACATCGGTGCAGAACACACGATTCTCCTCTGAAGGCACATAGCCACGTCCCTTATTGATGCTCAACTCGATGGTCATGGAGGCCTTCGGGTCAAGATGACATATTACCAGCTCAGGATTGAGCACCTCGAATCCAGTAAGTACTTTGGCGATATCACCGGCCTTGAACTCTATGGTCTTTTCAACGGTAATACTAACCTTCTCTGTATCAAATTCATTTACAATCTGCTTGAAGCGGACCTGCTTCAAGTTAAGGATAATGTTGGTCACATCTTCCAATACACCCGGCACGGTGGAGAACTCATGCTCTACGCCGTTGATGCGGATAGTGTTGATAGCAAAACCCTCAAGCGAGGAAAGGAGAATGCGGCGCAAAGCGTTTCCAATGGTCGTGCCAAAACCTGGCTCCAACGGACGGAACTCAAACTTTCCGCAGGTTGGAGTGGATTCCAACATTACTACTTTATCAGGTTTTTGAAATGCTAATATCGCCATAATGAGATTATTATTTAGAGTACAATTCTACGATCAACTGCTCCTTGATATTCTCGGGGATGTCTGCGCGCTCGGGCAGATGGAGGAACTTGCCACTCTTGGAAGCCTCGTCCCACTCAATCCAAGGATACTTGCTGTGATTGAAGCCTGCAAGGGCGTCAGCAATAACCTCGAGAGACTTTGAGTGTTCGCGCACACCGACGATCTGGCCGGGCTTGACAGAATAGGAGGGAATGTTGACCACTCCGCCGTCTACCACGATATGCTTGTGGTTGACAAGCTGACGAGCTGCTGCACGGGTGGGGGCGATGCCGAGACGGAATACGACATTGTCAAGACGTGCCTCCAGGCCCTGGAGCAGAGCCTCACCGGTAACACCGGCAGAACGGGAAGCCTTCTCAAAGAGGTTGCGGAACTGGCGCTCCAGCACTCCGTAAGTGTACTTAGCCTTCTGCTTCTCAGCGAGCATGGTACCATACTCAGAAGACTTGCGACGACGGTCATGGCCGTGCTGTCCCGGTGGGAAGTTTCTGTGCTCAAATGCCTTGTCTGGTCCGAAGATTGGCTCGCCAAACTTGCGGGCAATTCGTGTTTTGGGTCCTGTATATTTAGCCATCTTAAAAAGTTTTTCTTAAATTGATAAATAATATTACACTCTTCTTCTTTTAGGAGGACGGCAGCCATTGTGCGGCAGCGGAGTAACGTCGATAATCTCTGTCACCTCGATACCTGCACCATGGACGGTGCGAATAGCAGACTCACGTCCCTGGCCCGGACCCTTGACATAGGCCTTTACCTTACGGAGGCCGAGGTCGTAGGCTACCTTAGCACAATCCTGAGCGGCCATCTGGGCAGCATAAGGAGTGTTCTTCTTGGAACCACGGAAGCCCATCTTGCCGGCAGAAGACCAGGATATCATCTCGCCCTCGCTATTGGTGAGAGCTACGATGACATTGTTGAAAGAACTATGGACATGAAGCTGTCCCACAGCAGTAATCTTTACTACTCTTTTCTTTGCGGATACTGTTTTCTTAGCCATAACAGATTAATTATTTAGTAGCCTTTTTCTTGTTAGCAACAGTCTTCTTCTTTCCCTTGCGAGTGCGGGCGTTGTTCTTAGTGCTCTGACCGCGGACGGGAAGGCCGTTACGATGACGCACGCCACGATAGCAACCGATGTCCATCAATCGCTTGATGTTCATCTGGGTTTCAGAACGGAGATCACCTTCAACCTTGAAGTTTGCTCCGATAACCTCACGAATTTTGGCAGTCTGTTCATCTGTCCAATCCTGCACCTTAATGTCGCGATCAATACCAGCCAGCTCAAGAATCTTGTTTGAGCGACTGCGACCTATGCCATAAATATAGGTCAACGCGATTTCGCCTCGCTTATTCTGAGGCAAATCTACACCAACAATTCTAATTGCCATATATCTAAATTCAGTTGTTTTTGTTAGCCCTGACGAAGTTTAAACTTCGGGTTTTTCTTGTTAATAACATACAGACGTCCCTTGCGGCGAACTATCTTACAGTCCGGGGTACGCTTCTTGATAGATACTCTTGTCTTCATATTGTGATTGTTTTATTTATATCTGAATACGATTCTGCCCTTCGACAAGTCATAGGGGCTCATTTCCAACTTTACCTTGTCTCCAGGAAGGATGCGGATGTAGTGCAGGCGCATCTTGCCTGAGAGATGGGCAGTAATCTGATGGCCGTTCTCCAGCTCAACTCGGAACATAGCATTGGACAATGCCTCGAGGATTACGCCATCAAGCTCGATTGCAGATTCTTTTGACATAAACTGTGGTTTACTAATATAACTTACCTTCTATGTGTTCTACTTCTTCGAAAGAAGACAGGATGTCGGCCTTGCCATTATGAATGGCTATCGTGTGTTCGAAATGTGCCGCGGGCTTACCGTCGCGAGTTACGATTGTCCAACCGTCGGACAGAACACCTATCTCCCTGCTGCCCATCGTAATCATGGGCTCTATGGCTATGCATAGACCATTCTTTATCTGCGGGCCATTGCCTCGCCTGCCATAGTTGGGCACCATAGGGTCTTCGTGCATCTCACGGCCTATTCCATGACCGCATAGCTCTCTGACTACTCCATAGGAATGGGTTTCGCAATGGTTCTGCACTGCATACCCGATATCACCTATTCTGCGTCCTGCCACCGCAGCCTCAATACCCAGATAGAGACTTTCTTTGGTTATCTTGAGCAACTGCCTTACTTCTGGGGCCACTTCACCTACACAGAAAGTGTAGCATGAGTCGCCGTTATAGCCGTTAAGCAGTGTTCCGCAGTCTACAGAAACGATATCGCCCTCCTTAAGAGGTGTGTCGTTAGGCACTCCGTGTACCACCTGTTCATTAACCGAAGTGCAAACCGAGGCTGGAAAAGGAATACCTTCATTATTGGGAAATCCCTTGAATGTCGGAATTGCGCCATGATCTCTGATAAAGGTGTCGGCGAGTGTGTCTATCTGACGGGTGGTTACTCCTGGTTTTATCATCCTGGCTATCTCGGCAAGCGTACTGCCCACAAGGAGGTTGGCCTGCCTCAATAGCTCTATTTCGTCTTCTGTCTTTAAGTAAATCATGTTAGTATGCACTTACGCCACGGGAGCGTGTGCGACCAGAACTCAGTAGTCCGTCGTAGTGACGAACGAGCAAATGACTTTCGATCTGCTGGAGAGTGTCAAGCACAACTCCGACAAGAATCAACAGGGAAGTACCGCCGAAGAACTGGGCAAAGCCCTGGTTGATGTCGAAATATCTTGCAAACGCCGGAAGGATTGCTATCATGGCGATAAACAATGAACCAGGCAGCGTAATGCAGGACATTACATTGTCAAGATAGTCAGCAGTGTTCTTGCCAGGCTTTACACCCGGGATGAAGCCGTTGTTGCGCTTCAGCTCATCTGCCATCTGCACAGGATTGAGTGTAATAGCTGTGTAGAAATATGTAAAGGCGATAATCAATATCACGAATACAAAATTATACAGGAAGCTATTCATGTCAAGGAGATTGCTCAGCACGGCGCTGTTCTCACCGCCGCTGCGTGCCATGGTAACAGGGATAAACATCAATGCCTGGGCAAAGATAATAGGCATTACGTTGGCAGCAAACAGCTTAATGGGGATATACTGGCGTGCGCCTCCAACCTGCTGTCCTCCCTGCACGCGCTTGGCATACTGTACAGGCACCTTGCGAACGGCCTGAACCAAGAGAACGGCTGCTGCAATCACGACAATCAAGGCGATAATCTCAAACAGGAACTTAACGAGACCACCTGCACCCGGAGAGGTGAGGGCCGTTACGAACTCCTGACCAAGAGCCTGGGGCAGACGGGCGATGATACCAATCATAATGATCATGGACACACCGTTGCCTACACCCTTGTCGGTGATACGCTCACCCAGCCACAGGATAAACATACTGCCCGCAGCAAGGATGATGGTTGAAGTCAAAAGGAACATACCCCAAGGCAGTGCATTGCTGATGGCACCGGCGGCCTGAGTCTGCAGATTGATAAGATACATCGGGGCCTGAAACAGCAGAATAGCTATTGTCAGATATCGAGTGTACTGATTAATCTTGCGACGGCCACTCTCGCCCTCACGCTGCATCTTCTGGAAATAAGGCACTGCTATTGCCAGCAGCTGCATTACAATGGATGCAGAAATGTAGGGCATGATACCCAGAGCAAAGATAGAAGCATTGGAGAATGCACCTCCCGAGAACATATCCAGCAGAGACATCAATCCGTCCTTGGTCTGATCCGAAAGAGATGTCAATCTCTGCGGGTCAATGCCCGGCAGGACAACAAACGATCCGAAACGATATATGGCGATAAACAGTATCGTGATGAGAAGACGAATCCTAAGGTCTTCTACATGCCATATATTCTTTAATGTCTCAATGAATTTTTTCATCTGTTATAATTTAGTCGCATTACCACCAAGTGCAGTTATCGCTGCCTCGGCGGACTTGGAAAATCCATTAGCCTGAACATCAATCTTGCTTGTCAGCTGGCCGTTGCCAAGAATCTTGACGAGCTGGCCCTTCGATACATAGCCAGCCTGGACGAGGTCCTGGACGGATACAACTGTCAAATTCTTTGCGTCAGCCAGCGACTGGATAACGTCAAGATTGATAGCCTTGTATTCTACGCGGTTAATATTCTTGAAACCAGACTTCGGAAGGCGACGCTGCAACGGCATCTGACCGCCCTCGAATCCAATTTTCTTCTTGTAACCAGAACGTGCCTTGGCACCCTTATGACCACGAGTGGACGTGCCGCCCAAGCCTGAGCCCGGACCACGGCCAATCCTTCTCCTTGAATGGGTAGAACCCTCTGCAGGTTTTAATGTATGTAATTTCATATCTTCTGTTTTTTCTATTCAACAACGCGTACCAGATGATGAACTTTCTGAATCATACCACGTACAGACGGGGTGTCCTCGTGTGCTACGACTGCATTCATTTTTCTCAAGCCTAAAGAATCAAGTGTTCTTCTCTGGTCAATCGGAGCGCCGATGCGACTCTTCACTTGCTTAATCTTAATAGTTGCCATAATACACTTTATCCTTTAAATACTCTTTCCAAACTAATGTTACGGGTCTCAGCAATGGTGTTTGCATCACGAAGCTCAGCAAGGGCAGCCACTGTAGCCTTAACTAGGTTGTGGGGGTTAGAGGAACCCTTGGACTTTGCCAGGACATCCTTAATGCCAACACTTTCAAATACAGCACGCATAGCGCCGCCGGCTACCACTCCAGTACCAGGAGCAGCGGGGCGCATCAGCACGCGAGCACCGCCATATTTGGCAGTCTGCTCGTGAGGAATAGTACCCTTGAGTACGGACACCTTGACGAGATTCTTCTTTGCAGACTCTACACCCTTGGCAATGGCAGCAGAAACTTCACCAGCCTTACCAAGGCCATAGCCTACGACACCATTACCATCGCCAACTACCACAATAGCAGCGAATGTGAACGTTCTACCGCCCTTGGTCACCTTGGTTACACGGTTGAGTGCCACCAATTTCTCTGTAAGCTCTTCTGTGTTTATATTTACTCTACTTGCCATATCTTTTAAAATTTAAGACCGCCTTTGCGGGCGCCGTTAGCAACTTCCTGAACTCTACCGTGGTACAGATATCCGTTACGGTCAAATACAACCTCGCTGATACCAGCCTCAGTAGCAAGCTTAGCAACTTTCTCTCCTACTATGGCAGCCTGCTCCTTCTTAGGCATCTTTTCCATGCCGAGCGATGAGGCAGAGACAATAGTAGTTCCATTCTCGTCATTGATCACCTGTGCATATATCTGCTTGTTGCTGCGGAATACACAGAGGCGCGGCCTTGTAGCTGTACCCGAAATCTTATTGCGGACACGGTATTTTATTCGAGTCCTTCTATCTATATTCTTTGTCATAATCTTTAGTTTTTACGGGTTACTTTGCAGCCGCAGTCTTACCGGACTTACGACGGATAACTTCACCAACATACAAGATACCCTTGCCCTTATAAGGCTCAGGCTTGCGGAACGAACGAATCTTGGCACATACAAGGCCGAGAAGCTGCTTGTCGCAAGACTCCAGGGAGATATAAGGACGCTTGTTCCTCTCCGATTTTGTCACAATCGAAATCTCCTTCGGGAGCTGCAAGAAAATGGGGTGTGTATAACCCAGCGAGAACTCAATAATCTGACCCTCGTTGCTAACACGGTAACCTACACCAACCAGTTCCATCTCACGTTTGTAACCCTCAGATACGCCAACAACCATATTGTTGACCAATGAGCGATATAAGCCGTGGAAGGCATGCTTCTGCTTCGGACTTACGGAATCATTGTTCTCGTCCATCTCAAAGGTGAGGTGACCATCTTCAAGTTTTACCAAGATAGAAGGATGCACATACTGGCTTAACTCACCCTTCGGTCCTTTTACGGACACTACATTATCCTTGATGTCAACTGTGACACCTGAAGGAATGTTAATCGGCAATTTTCCTATTCTAGACATGTGATTTCCTCCTTTATTAATATACATAGCAGAGAACCTCACCGCCGATCTTCAGCTGAGAAGCCTCCTTGTCAGTCATCACTCCCTTGGAGGTAGAGATGATAGCTATACCTAAACCATTAATTACTCTGGGCATTTCCTTGTAGCCAGTATACTGGCGAAGGCCCGGGGTTGACACTCTCTGCAAGGACTTGATAGCGTTAGTCTTGCCAGAAGCATCATACTTCAAGGCAATCTTGATGATGCCCTGCTTTCCATCCTCAACAAACTTGAAGTTGAGAATGTAACCCTTGTCAAACAGAATCTTGGTGATGTCCTTCTTCAGGTTTGAAGCAGGCACCTCTACCACTCTGTGCTTGGCATGAATGGCATTTCTGACACGGGTCAAATAATCTGCTATTGGATCTGTCATGATAAAAATGTTTTAATTAATCGGGAGAGCCCGACAATATTAAAAGTTAACTCTTTATTGCGATGCTGTTGCTTACCAGCTTGCCTTCTTTACGCCGGGGATGAGGCCTGCAGAGGCCATCTCACGGAACTGGATACGCGAAAGACCGAACTGACGGATGTAACCCTTGGGGCGGCCAGTGATCTTGCAGCGATTATGAAGACGAATGGGATTAGCATTTCTGGGTATCTTCTGCAACTTGCGGGCTGCCTCATAAGCCTCCACGGGGTCAGAGGACTTATTCACGATATCCTTCAGAGTAGCGCGCTTTGCTGCATACTGGGCTACCATTCTGGCACGCTTTACCTCGCGTGCTTTCATTGATTCCTTTGCCATTATTTGTTAGTTTTTAGCATTTCTAAACGGAAGACCAAACTCTTTCAGAAGTGCATAACCCTCCTCATCTGTAGGTGCACTGGTTACGAAGGTGATATTCATACCCTGGATGCGGTCTACAGCGTCGATGTTAATCTCCGGGAAGATAATCTGCTCCTCAATACCGAGAGTATAATTTCCTCGTCCATCAAACTTGCCTGCAATACCCTTGAAGTCACGGATACGGGGCAGAGCAATCTTAACGAGCTTCTCAAGGAACTCGTACATACGTTCACGACGCAGTGTGACCCTGACGCCTACGGGCATTTTCTTACGAAGCTTAAAGTTAGCCACGTCCTTCTTGGAGATAGTGGCAACAGCCTTCTGGCCAGTGATGGCCATCAGCTCTTCAATACCCACTTCTATAATCTTCTTATCGGCAGTTGCTGCGCCAAGTCCCTGATTAACGACAATCTTCTTCAACACAGGGATTTGCATTACTGACGTGTAATTAAACTGCTTCTTCAATGCAGGAGCTATGCGCTCTGCATACTCTTTCTTTAGTTGTGCTGTATTTGCCATTACTTGATCTCCTCTCCAGATTTCTTGGCATAACGTACACGCTTGCCATCTGCATTTAACTTACGGCCAATACGGGTCGGTTTGCCCGTCTTGGGATCTAACACATTAAGGTTGGAAATATGTATCGGAGCCTCTTGCTTCACAATTCCTCCCTGAGGATTCTTTGCGCTGGGCTTCTGGCTCTTGGATACCATATTTATACCCTCTACGATAGCACGCTGCTTTTCAACCAAGACTTTGAGAACCTTGCCTGTAGCACCCTTGTTCTCACCTGCATTGACAAAAACAGTGTCACCTTTCTTGATATGTAACTTACTCATTTGTCTAATTCTTTTTATTGTTAAAGAACTTCCGGTGCCAAAGAGACAACCTTCATGTTCACTGCACGCAGCTCGCGGGCAACGGGACCAAAGATACGGCTACCTCTAAGTTCATTGGCATTATTCAACAACACACATGCATTATCATCAAAGCGGATATAGGAACCATCAGCACGGCGAATTTCCTTCTTGGTGCGAACGATAAGCGCCTTGGAAACAGTACCCTTCTTTATCTCGCTAGACGGAATGACATTCTTTACTGTCACAACAATCACATCACCTACAGATGCGTAGCGACGCCTTGTTCCGCCGAGTACGCGGATACATAGACACTCGCGAGCACCGCTATTGTCTGCAATCGTCAGTCTGGATTCTGCTTGTATCATATTACTTTGCTCTTTCTACGATTTTTACAACTCTCCATCTCTTAGTCTTGCTCAGCGGACGGGTTTCCATCAGCAGGACAGTATCGCCAGGATTGCACTCGTTATTCTCGTCGTGTGCATGATACTTCTTTGTCTTAGAGACGAACTTACCATATATAGGGTGTTTCTCCTTAAAACGGGCTGCTACAACGATGGTCTTGTCCATCTTGTTGCTAACTACAACACCCTGCCTAGTCTTTCTTAGATTTCTTTCTTCCATAATGACTCTCTTTACTTATTAAGTTCTCTTTGACGGAGCTCAGTCTTAATGCGAGCAATGTTACGACGGTCGGCCTTAATCTTTGAAGGGTCAGCAATCGGAGACACGGCATGAGTCAAGAGAAGCTGTCCATAAGCAGCTACCTCAGTTTCAAGTCTCTCCTGCAGTTCCTTTGTAGGAATCTCTCTTATTTCTGCGTTTTTCATAATTTAGGCTTTTTCTTCGTAATCACGTCTAACAACAAACTTAGTAACAATCGGGAGCTTCTGTGCGGCAAGGCGAAGAGCCTCCTTCGCGATGTCATAGGAAACACCCTCTACCTCAAATAGGATACGTCCTGGAGTCACAGGGAATACGAAACCCACGGGGTCACCCTTTCCCTTACCCATACGTACGTCTGCAGGCTTCTTGGTGATAGGCTTGTCCGGGAATATCCTAATCCAAACCTGACCCTGACGCTGCATATAACGAGTAACGGCTACACGAGCAGCCTCAATCTGACGGCTGTTAATCCACTCCGTTTCAAGGCTCTTTATGCCGAAGCTACCGAAAGCCAGCTGGTTTCCGCGCTGGGCATTGCCTTTACTGCGACCTTTTTGCGGTCTTCTATATTTGGTTCTTTTAGGCTGTAACATAGCTTTCCTTTTTAGCGATTAGTACTTCTTCTACGACGGTTAGGTCTGTCACCGCCTCTTCTGTTACCACCGAAAGCAGAACGGCCGCCCTTCTCATTTTGCTGAGCAAAATTAGGAGCCAGGTCACGCTTGCCATAGACTTCGCCACGGCAAATCCAAACCTTGATTCCAAGGAGTCCGACCTTGGTGAGGGCCTCTGTCTGGCAGTAGTCGATGTCTGCACGGAAGGTATGCAGCGGGGTACGCCCCTCCTTATACATCTCCTTGCGAGCCATCTCGGCACCATTCAGACGACCGGTAATCTGGATCTTGATACCTTCGGCACCCATTCTCATGGCATTGGCAATGGCCATCTTGATAGCACGGCGGTATGCCACCATACCCTCAATCTGACGGGCTATGCTCTTGCCTACGATCTGGGCGTCCAATTCGGGTTTCCTTACCTCAAAGATGTTAATCTGAACATCCTTGTCTGTTATCTTCTTGAGCTCTTCCTTGAGTTTGTCAACTTCCTGTCCACCCTTACCGATGATCACGCCGGGGTGTGAAGAGCAAACCGTGATAGTCACGAACTTCAGAGTACGCTCTATAACGATTCTGGATACGCTGGCCTTTGCCAGGCGAGCCTCAAGGTATTTACGAATCTTGCTATCCTCCAGGATGGAGTCGCCAAAATTCTTGCCTCCGTACCAGTTGGAGTCCCAACCGCGAATAATACCTAATCGGTTACTTATCGGATTAATCTTTTGTCCCATACTTAATCATTTTTTGAATCTACATACAGCGTAACGTGATTTGAACGCTTACGGATTCTGTAACCTCTTCCTTGAGGTGCGGGCCTCATTCTTTTCAGAGTTACCCCTTCGTCAACATAAGCTTTACTTACATACAGTTCGCCAGCTTCGGCTTTTCTATCATTCTTCTGCTCCCAGTTGGCAATGGCAGAGCGCAGCAACTTCTCCAACGGATTGGATGCTGCCTTCTGTGAGAACCTCAAGGTGCCAAGAGCACGACCTACCTCCATGCCACGAATCAAGTCTACGACGTAACGCATCTTGCGCGGTGAAGAGGGAACATTCTGCAGAGTTGCAAAATATTGAGTCTTACGGGCCTCTTTTTTAGCATTGGCCGCATTTCTTTTTCTTGCTCCCATTATATTCTATTTTTATTTTCTATCGTTAGACTCTCCTATTTCTTGTTACCGGCATGGCCGCCAAACTTGCGGGTAGGAGCGAACTCTCCCAGCTTATGACCAACCATATTCTCTGTAACATATACAGGGATGAACTTATTACCATTATGAACAGCAATGGTATGCCCAACAAAGTCAGGGGATATCATTGAAGCTCTGGCCCAAGTCTTAACTACAGACTTCTTGCCACTCTCATTCATTGCGAGAACTTTCTTCTCCAGAGAAACTGCAATATATGGACCTTTTTTAAGTGAACGACTCATAATCTAATTTGTTTACTTCTTGTTTCTTCTTTCAATGATATACTTATTTGACTGCTTCTTGGGTGCACGAGTCTTCAAGCCCTTTGCGTACAGACCGGTACGTGAACGGGGATGTCCACCGCTCTGACGGCCTTCACCACCACCCATCGGGTGATCGTGCGGGTTCATTACGACACCGCGGTTGTGGGGCCTTCTGCCGAGCCAGCGTGAGCGACCGGCCTTGCCGGAGCTCTCGAGGGCGTGGTCGGAGTTGCCTACACTTCCAATAGTAGCCTTGCAGGCACTCAGAATCTGACGAGTCTCACCTGAGGGCAGCTTAATCACGCAGTAGCGACCCTCGCGGGAAGTCAGCTGAGCAAAGTTGCCGGCGGAACGTGCCAGGAGAGCACCCTGACCAGGGCGCAACTCAATGTTGTGAATCACTGTACCTACAGGGATGTTCTGCAGAGGAAGAGTATTGCCCACCTCAGGTGCAGCCTCAGCACCCGACATTACCACAGTTCCCACTGTGAGTCCGTTGGGAGCAATGATATAACGCTTCTCGCCGTCAGCATAGAACAGCAGTGCTATGCGTGCAGAGCGGTTGGGGTCATACTCAATGGTCTTAACGGTTGCGGGTATACCATCCTTCTCTCTCTTAAAATCAATAAAACGGAACTTTCTCTTGTGGCCGCCACCTAAGTAGCGCATCGAACGACGACCGTCGTTGTTGCGACCACCGGTAGAACGCTTACCATACACAAGAGATTTCTCTGGTACTGTCGCAGTAATCTCTTCAAAAGTACCAATAATCTTATGTCTCTGACCTGGTGTTGTAGGTCTGAATTTCCGTACTGCCATGTCTTATTAAATATTACTGTAGAAATCAATTGTCTCGCCTTCGCTGAGCACCACGAGGGCTTTCTTATATGCATTTGTACGACCCTTGATAAAACCGGCGCGAGTGTAGCGCGATTTATTCTTGCCCGAGTAATTCATCGTACGAACGGAAACTACATTCACATTGTAACGGGCCTCAACCTCTGCCTTAATCTGCAGCTTGTTAGCCTTAGGGCGTACAATGAAGCCAAATACATTGTTCTGCTTGTCCGTTATGGCGGTCATCTTCTCAGTGACCAGGGGTTTCACTAAATATGTCATAGCTCTTACTTATTAAGAATTAAGAACTGCGTCAATATCCTTCAGTGCACTTTCGGTCACTACCAGCACACCAGCGTCCAGCACACCGTAAGTGTTCAGCTGTGAAGCGGTACATACCTTTGCACTCTGAATATTGCGAGCAGATAAATACATATTCTTGTCAACTGCGGACAAGGCTACCAGAACCTTCTTGTCAGCCACGCCCAAACCCTGGGTAAAGGCGATGAAGTCCTTAGTCTTCGGGGCCTCAAAAGTGAAGTCTTCCACAACAAGCAGTGCATTCTCCTGCACCTTATAGGTAAGGGCGGACTTGCGGGCAAGCTGCTTTACCTTCTTGTTGAGCTTGAAACTGTAATCTCTGGGCTGGGGGCCAAACACGCGTGCACCGCCAACCAGTACCGGCGAGTTGATGTCACCACGGCGAGCACCGCCGCCACCTTTTTGGCGACCGAGCTTGCGGGTTGAGCCGCTCATCTCGCTTCTCTCCTTTGCCTTAGCTGTACCCTGGCGCTGGGCGGCAAGATACTGCTTGACATCCAAATAGATAGCATGGTCATTAGGCTCGATCGCAAAAATTGAGTCATTGAGAGTTACCTTTCTGCCAGTATCCTGACCATTTCTGTTTAATACCTTAACTTCCATTACTCTTTAATTAAAACGATTGAACCTTTACATCCTGCGAAAGAACCCTTGACAATCATAAGGTTCTTCTCGGGAATAATCTTTAATACGCGGAGGTTCTGAGTCGTAACACGCTCATTACCCATCTGACCGCCCATGCGCATTCCTTTAAACACCTTGGCAGGATAGGAGCACGCACCTATAGAGCCCGGCTTGCGTGCACGGTCATCCTGGCCATGAGTGGCCTGACCTACACCGCCGAAACCATGGCGCTTCATAACGCCCTGGAAGCCCTTACCCTTGGAGGTTCCTACAACGTCCACATACTTGCTGTCGTTGAAGATCTCCACGGTCACAATGTCTCCTAAATTTAAGGGTTGTTCAAACCCCTTGAACTCGGCCAAGTGTCTCTTGGGAGTAGTACCAGCCTTGTCAAAGTGTCCCTTCAGGGCCTTGGAGGTATTCTTCTCCTTGGCTTCCTGGAAGCCGAGCTGGACAGCCTCATAGCCGTCCTTCTCTACACTTTTAACCTGAGTAACTACGCAAGGACCACATTCAATAACAGTGCATGGCACATTCTTGCCATCGGCACTGAAAACGGAAGTCATTCCGATTTTCTTTCCAATTAATCCTGGCATTTCAGTTAAAATTTAGTTTACTATGTTAATTAATCTCTTTCCTTTGTACTACACCTTGATCTCCACCTCTACGCCGCAGGGCAACTCAAGCTTCATCAGGGAATCTACGGTCTTTGCAGTAGAGCTGTAGATATCAATCAGACGCTTGTAGGATGAAATCTCAAACTGCTCACGGCTCTTCTTGTTGACGAAGGTGGAGCGGTTTACGGTGATGATGCGCTTGCGCGTTGGCAATGGAATCGGTCCGCTGACTACGGCTCCAGTTGCCCTTACGGCCTTTACAATCTTGTCGGCACTCTTCTCTACGAGTGTGTGGTCGTAAGACTTCAGTTTAATTCTAATTTTCTGACTCATTGTTTTTATTTGTTTGTTATTTTGCGGAGGTTGTGCGTTTAAGAGTCATTCGTTAAGCGCACCCCTTACCTTTATTTTATTTTACTTTACCAGATCCACTCGGCCGTTACACTCCTCAAGCACTGCCTTGGCAATTCCTGCAGCAACGGGGGCGTGGTGGTGGTACTCCATCGACGATGTAGCGCGACCGGAGGTAATGGTGCGCAGGGCAGTAACGTATCCGAACATCTCTGCCAGGGGCACGTAGGCCTTCACCACGCGTGCGCCGGAACGATTGGTATCCATACCCTCCACCTGGCCGCGGCGCTTGTTAAGGTCGCCAATCACGTCGCCCATACTCTCCTCGGGAGTGATAACCTCCAGTTTCATAATCGGCTCGAGCAGTACAGGCTTAGCCTTGGTGGCTGCGTTGCGATATGCCTGTAGGGCACAGATCTCAAACGAGAGCTGGTCAGAGTCCACTGGGTGGAAGCTTCCGTCCAGGAGTTCCACCTTCAGGCTGTCAAGCGGGAATCCACCAAGCACACCACTCTTCATGGCAGACTCAAAGCCCTTCTGAACAGAGGGAATGAACTCCTTGGGGATGTTACCGCCAGTAACCTTGTTCTCAAACTGCAGGCCACCCTCTTTGTAGTCCTCATCCACGGGACCGACATTAACGATGATGTCTGCAAACTTACCGCGGCCACCGGTCTGCTTCTTGTAAACCTCACGGAGGTTGACAGTCTCGGTGATAGCCTCCTTATAGTTAACCTGGGGCTTGCCTTGGTTGCATTCTACCTTGAACTCCCTCCTCAGACGGTCGATGATGATGTCCAGGTGGAGCTCACCCATACCGGAGATGATGGTCTGGCCACTCTGCTCGTCAGTGCGGACTGTGAAAGTGGGATCCTCCTCGGCCAGTTTAGCCAGGCCGACCGACAGGCGGTCCATATCCTTCTGGGTCTTTGGCTCCACAGCGATACCGATAACGGGATCGGGGAAATCCATCGACTCCAGCACGATGGGAGCATTCTCATCGCAAAGGGTGTCGCCCGTGTGCACATCCTTCAGACCTACCACTGCGCCAATGTCGCCAGCGGCAATCTCCTCCACGGGCAGCTGCTCGTGGGAATTCATCTGGAACAGGCGGGAGATTCTCTCCTTCTTGCCCGAGCGGGTGTTGTAGGTGTAGGAGCCTGCAGCAATCTTGCCGGAATAAACGCGGATAAAGGTAAGACGACCCACGTACGGGTCGGTGGCAATCTTGAATGCCAACGCTGCAGTGTGGTCACTTACCTCAGGCTTCCTGTCTTCCTCTGCACCGGTGGAAGGATTAGTACCTACCACGTTAGGAGTGTCCAGCGGAGAGGGCAGGAATGCGCACACATAGTCCAGCAGGGTCTGCACACCCTTGTTCTTGAATGAAGATCCACAGCACATCGGGGTAATCTGCATCGAGAGGGTGCCCTTGCGTATCGCACCGATCACCTCTTCCTCGGTCACCATTGAGGGGTCGTCAAAGAACTTCTCCATCAGTGCATCGTCATACTCGGCAGCAGCCTCAAGCAGCTTGCTGCGGTATTCCTCTGCCAGGTCAACAAGGTCTGTAGGAATATCTTCCACCTCATAGTCTGCACCCATGGCCTCATCGTGCCACAGGATAGCCTTCATCCTTATCAGGTCAACCACGCCCTTGAAGCTCTCTTCGGCTCCAATGGGGAAGTTGATGGCAACGGGGTTGGCACCCAGCACTTCCTTCATCTGCCTCAGCACCTCAAAGTAGTCTGCACCCGAGCGGTCCATCTTATTGACGTAGCCGATGCGGGGAACATTATACTTGTCAGCCTGGCGCCAGACGGTCTCGCTCTGGGGCTCCACGCCGCCAACGGCGCAGTAGGTAGCCACGGCGCCGTCCAACACTCTGAGGGAGCGCTCCACCTCAGCGGTGAAGTCCACGTGTCCCGGAGTGTCTATCAAGTTTATCTTGAAATTTTTGTCGTTCCAATTCCAGTAAGTGGTAGTAGCTGCTGACGTAATCGTGATGCCACGCTCCTGCTCCTGCTCCATCCAGTCCATGGTGGCAGCGCCGTCATGCACCTCACCTATCTTGTGGGTCTTACCGGTATAGAAGAGAATACGCTCTGACGTCGTAGTCTTACCGGCATCAATGTGAGCCATGATGCCGATATTACGTGTCAAGTGTAGATCAGTTTGTGCCATATATTATTATGGGTCTCGCGTTTAGAACCTGAAGTGAGCAAATGCACGGTTGGCCTCGGCCATACGATGGAGGTCCTCCTTGCGCTTGAATGCGCCACCCTGCTCATTATAAGCGTCCATAATCTCGGCAGCCAGCTTCTCTGACATGCTCTTTCCGCTGCGCTTGCGAGCGAAGTTGATGATGTTCTTCATTGAGATGGACTCCTTTCGGTCGGGGCGAATCTCCATAGGCACCTGGAAAGTTGCACCACCAATGCGGCGGCTCTTCACCTCCACCTGAGGGGTAACCCTGTCGAGGGCTTCCTTCCAGATATCCAGAGCGCTCTTCTCCTCGTTAGGCATCTTAGCCTTCACAATGTCGAGAGCCTTGTAGAATATCTCATAGGAAAGGTTCTTCTTGCCGTCATACATCAGGTGGTTGACGAACTTCGTCACTTTCTGATCATTAAACACTGAATCAGGAAGGATTACTCTTTTCTTTGGCTTTGCTTTTCTCATCTTGTTTTTCTAAGTTATTTCGGTTTCGGCTGTGTCTTTTCGTCGCTTCAAGAGCCCTCTGGCGCTTTACTCAACCATTTTCACGAATCCTTAACCTTGGGTTAATTACTTCTTTGCTGCCTTGGGGCGCTTGGCACCATACTTCGAGCGGCGCTGAGTGCGGTCAGCCACACCGGCGGTGTCAAGCGTACCGCGTACAATGTGGTAGCGAACACCGGGCAGGTCCTTCACACGGCCACCCCTGACCATCACGATCGAGTGCTCCTGCAAGTTGTGGCCCTCACCGGGGATGTAGGAGTTAACCTCCTTGGAGTTTGTCAAACGCACACGCGCGACCTTGCGCATGGCAGAATTAGGCTTCTTAGGAGTAGTTGTGTAGACGCGAACGCACACTCCGCGGCGCTGAGGACATGCGTCCAGAGCCGGAGACTTGCTCTTGTCTTCCAATCTAACTCTGCCTTTTCTTACTAACTGTTGAATAGTAGGCATTTTCTTTAAATTTTTTAGTTATTTATATTGTTTTATTAGTTTCTTTACGGTATGGCACATTATGCCCTCTGATGCTATAAGGCCATTTTGGGCAGCAAAATTACGACATTTTTGCGAAATAGCACACAAACACTACTATAAAATTCACTTTTAACCCCTAAAAAAGACTTTTATCCCCTATTTTTTATAGTTTTTTAACTGTTTAGGTAGCATTTCCGACGCAAAATACACATTAAACAGTCACAAAAACGCCCCACCAGACCTGCTTGAACACCCCTTTTTTCAATCAAGCAAGGCATTCGGCACCTCCCTCCCCTACTCTCTCCCCCAATCAAAGCTCATCATTTACTCTCCTTAAATATAAAATAATGTTCGCGCGCGAGAGGGAAAAAACACCGCCCCGCAGCACTGCATGGGGCTGCGGGGCGGCATCAGGCGTCATTCAGCCAAGCCTAAGCCTCACCCTGAGGGTTAGGGAACGAACCGCCCTGGCGATGATCATGAAGATTGATGGGGCCGTTCACCTTCTCATACTTAGCCACATTGTCGCTCAAGGCATACATAAGGCGCTTGGCGTGCTCCGGAGCCATCACCACACGAGATTTCACCTTAGGGCTGCCGCCGTTAGGCAGCATGCGGATAAAGTCAATGATAAACTCAGCAGAAGAGTGGGTTATCACTGCAAAATTCGAATAAACGCCGTCCTCCACCTCGGTGGGAACACTGATTTTCACTTGGTTGGAATTGTCGTTTGTAGGCATGATATCAAATGTTTTAATTGTTCTTGATGCAAAGTTACACATACAATTTCAATTAACAGCAATCCGCTGCCCACTTTTCTCCCAATATTGCATCCGCACAGCCAGCCTCACAAGGAAAGTGCAGAGAAGAAAACTTATTGTGATGAAAAGAAATCTTATTGTGACGAGACAAAAACCTATCGTGCCTAAGTTTAATCTAATCCCGTTCAAAAGAGTTTTAATCCCGTGGAAAAATAAACTAATCCCGTGAAGAAAGATTTTAATCCCGTGGAGCTGGCGTTTTCCACGGGATTAGATTTCGTTTCAAGGCTTTTAGATTTCGTTTCAAGGCTTTTAGTTTTTTCCCTCCCCCTATTACAAAAAAAATGAATGGCGGGAACCATCACGGTTGCCGCCATTCTCTCTTATGGAAAACTTAAAAAAATTGGGGATTGTAAGATGTGTGTATAATGTGTGTATAGATGTCGTTGTGTCTGCCGGTTAAAGATTGAATTTCAGTCCTTCAATTCTTCAACTCTTCAATCCTAATGCCGTGCTAGAGCTCCCAGCCGAGTGCCGAGGCTCCGAGCACTGCTGCATCGCTGCCGTTGAGGCCGGACAGGAGTATCTTGGCTTTTCCCTTATAGACGTAGAGGATGTCCTCGTCGTAGGCCTCGCGCACGTGCTTCATCAGCATCTCTCCGCTCTTGGTGGGGCCGCCGAAGAAGATGAATGCCTCGGGGCTGCAGAAGAGGGCGAAGTTGGCGCACGCCTTGCCGAGCAGCCTGCCGGTGTAGCGCAGTATGTCGATGGCCAGCTCGTCACCCTCCTTGGCTGCGACGCTTACGTCGAGACCGGTGATGTCGTCGGGGTTGAGGGAGCGCAGCTTGCTGGGGCGTGAGTCCTTGATGAGCATCTCGCGGGCGGTGCGCACGATGCCGGTGGCGGAGCAGTATGCCTCCAGACAGCCCTTTCGGCCGCAGCCGCACTGGCGTGCCTCGGGGGTGCGGTCGATGATGGCGTGGCCCAGCTCGCCGGCGAAGCCGTCGGAGCCATATACTACCTGGCCGTTGACCACTATGCCGCTGCCTACGCCTGTGCCGAGGGTTATCATAATGAAGTTCTTCATGCCGCGGGCTACGCCGTAGGTCATCTCGCCCATGGCGGCGGCGTTGGCGTCGTTGGTGAGGGCTACGGGTATGCCGAGCTGCTCCTCAAAGAGCTTGGCGAGGGGCACGGAGCCTTTCCAGTCGAGGTTGGGAGCTTCCTCCACCTGCCCGGTGTAGTAGTTGCCGTTGGGCGCGCCGATGCCCATGCCCTTAATCATCTCAATGCCGCCCACGGAGTCGATGATGGGCTCCAGGGCTGCCACTGAGGCGGTCACGTAGTCCTTGGGGTCGGGATAGCCTTTGGTCTTGATGGCTGTGGTTGCCTTGATCTCGCCACGGGCGTCCACAATGCCGAACACTGAGTTGGTGCCGCCGAGGTCTAAGCCGATTACATAGGGTTTTTCGATGGTTTCCATAGGTTAGAAGAAATAAATGTGTTACTTTTGTGCACAAATGTAGCAAATAAATATGAAAAGCGCCCATAAATTGCCCGTTTTTTTTATAATTTCCTAATTTTGCAGTCAAACTAAACTGATTTTTCACTATGAAGGCATTGAAATCATTGGTTTCTTCGCAACCACCTTTTCTCGCCGTGGCAGAGTTGATGCGGGCATCATTCCGCTCATTTGGCTTAACGAAAACGTTGGTCTTTGCCCTTGTGGGCGCTATGGTATTCTCCATTAACGCCGATGCGCAGTATGACAGGCGCACGCGTACGCTCAACATGGCCTCCTACCTCAGCTTCTACGGCACTGAGGCCGACCGCTCGCCGGCGGTGGTGCGCGCCTTGCAGGACTGCAAGCGCCTAGGGGCCAGGCGGATGGTCTTCCCCAAGGGCGAATGGCGCTTCCGCCCCGACAGCCTCACGCGGATGATGACTCACATCTCCAACAACGGCAGCTATATGCGCTGCTTTGCCTTCGACCTCACGGGGCAGCGGCAGCTGGAGATAGACGGCGGCGGCTCGCTGTTTTTGTTCAAGGGGTATGTATGCCCTTTCTATGTCAACTGTGCCCAGGGCATCATGCTGCGCAACTTCACGGTGGACTATGTGCGCACCTTTCACAGTGAGGGGCACATAGAGGCTGTGGGCGACTCGGCAATGGACGTGCGCTTCTCGCAGGAATATCCCTACACCATTGACGAGCGCGGCCGCTTGCACTTTGTGGATGACGAGGGCACGGAGTATCCCTGGTACTACCTGCTGGAGTATGACCCCAAGCGCATGGAGACTGCCTACATGGTGCGCGACCAGTGGACCGGCGCCGACATTGCCGCCGAGGACCTGGGGCAGGGCCGCGTGCGACTGCACCGCCAGGGTCTCAAGGGCACGGTGGGCAACGTGATGAGCTTCGGCATAGCCTACCGCACGGTGCCCGCCATCACACTGAGCGATAGCCGCGACGTGAGCATTCGCAATGTCACCCTTCACCATGCCGGCGGCATGGGGGTGGTGGCGCAGCGCACGCGCAACATAATGATTGACAGCCTGCTCGTGATGCCTGCCCCGGGCAAGGACAGGGTGAACAGTGTGGCTGCTGATGCCACCCACTTCGTCAACTGCTCGGGTTATCTTAAGATTTACCACAGCGTGATGGTCAACCAGACTGACGACGCCAGCAATATCCACGGAGTCTATTACCGCATAACCGATGCGCTGAGCGACCGACGCCTCTGCGTGGAGATAGCCAACGATGCGCAGCACGGGTTCGACATCTTCAGCCCCGGCGTGAAGCTGGAGTTTGCCTCGCCCAAGAGCCTGGTGACCTACGCCCACGCCACGGTGAAATCGGCCTACCGCATCAACGACCATAAGTTTATGGTTACCCTGGCCGGCGACATTCCCGCAGGGGTGAAGTCGGGCGATATCATTGCCGCCGAGGGCGACTATCCCGAGGTGCATATCAAGGACTGCTACTTTGGCGGCAACCGCGCCCGCGGCCTGCTGCTGGGCAGCCGAGCCAGGATGCTGATAGAGCACAATGTGTTCCGCACACCCGGCACTGCGCTCCTGCTGGAGGGCGATGGCCGCTACTGGTTTGAGCAGGCCGGCGTGCGTGATGTGGTGATTCGCGACAATACGTTTGACAACTGCAATTTCGGCGTGTGGAACCGCGGTGCCATAGGCTGCGGCTCAGGCATTGAGCGCGAATACTACGACCGCAGCTTCTATAACCGCAACTTGCTGATAGAGAACAATAAGTTCCTCATCCATCGCGCGCCCGTACTATATCTATACAGTGTTGACGGCATCACCTTCCGCGGCAATACCATCGTGGCCGACGGTAGTAAGTATCCCTGCTCCGTCAAGCCCGGCGATACCGACGCCCTCTTCCAGCTTGTGGACTGCAGGAATTTTACTCACGACGAGGTGAAGATAGAGTAACTTTTGGCTGTATGCAGAATTTTCGTTAACTTCGCAGTTTGAATTGCGCATATAATGGAAATAAGGAATTATCTCTCCGCTGAGCAGATGGAGCTGTGGCATAGGATGGTGGGCGAGGCTGGCAATATCGTGGTGCTCGGCCACTCCGGTCCTGATGGCGATGCCATGGGCGCTATCCTGGCTCTCACTGCCTATCTGCAGGGGCTGGGGAAGAAGGTTACGCCCATCACCCCCAATGCCTGTCCCGACTTTCTGCGCTGGCTGCCCGGCGTGGAGCAGGTGATTTTCTTCCGCAATAAGCAGCGCAAGGCTCTCAAGGCGCTGGAGGAGTGCGACCTCGTGTTCTGCCTCGATTTCAACGGGCTTAGTCGTCTGGAGGAACTCAGCGGCAGCGTGGAGCGCTGCAAGGCCCGACGCATAATGATAGACCACCACCTCGACCCCGAAGAGATAGCTGACCTTATGGTAAGCGACCCTGAGGCCGCCGCTACCTGTGAGCTGCTCTTCTGCATGCTCCATCAGCTGGGGGCATATGAGGCTATGACCCCCGACATGGCCACCTGCCTCTACTGCGGCCTGATGACCGACACGGGAGCCTTTGCCTACAACTCCAATCGCGCAGCGCTGTTTCATATCGTGGGCATGCTTATTGCCAAGGGTATCGACAAGGACAAGATTTACCGCAATGTCTATTATAGCTACACCGAGAGCCGCTTGAGGCTGATGGGCTACCTGATGTATGAGAAGCTGGAGTATTTCCCCGAGGAGCATGTGGCCATGTTTGCCCTGACGGAGGAGGAGATGAAACGCTTCAGCTTTATCCGCGGCGATGCCGAGGGGTTCGTCAACTTGCCGCTGCAAATCAAGGGCACGCGGCTGAGCATTTCGCTTCGCGAGGATACGGAGAAGCCTGTCGTGAGGGTTTCGCTGCGGTCGGTGGGCGATTTTCCTTGCAATGAGATGGCGGAACGCTTCTTCAATGGCGGTGGCCATCTGAATGCCGCCGGCGGATGGCTGCCTAAGCCTATAGACTCTGCCGTGCTGACGGCGCGTCAGGCAATCAAGTCGCTGAGCAAGAAAGAGTAATTATCACCTCTCTCATTCACCGAGTCCATTCACCTTAACTGAGTCCATTCACATTCACAATTATATTATGTATAGAATCCGCACATCTGTTAACGGCCTGTGGCTGCTGCTCCTTGGCTGTTGCTTGTTTACACTTACTTCCTGTGAGGAGGAACAGACCTATGCCGAGCAGAAGAAGGCAGAGTACAGGGCCATCAACTCCTTCATACAGAAAGGCGTCACCGTGCTTGACGAGGAACTGGGCGACACCATCCTCCATGTGGACCCCATCAACTGGATTAGCGAGGAAAAGTTCTATGCCCAAGACTCCACCACCGACCTAAGCCGCAATGAATATGTCCGTTTCAACTCCACCGGTATCTATATGCAGATAGTCCGCAGGGGAACCGGAGAGAAACTCAACCTTGAGGATGACACGGTGCGAATGCTGTGCCGCTACAAGGAGTTTAATATCAGCGGTGACTCCCTGCAGTCGCGCAACGACAACGCCTACTTCATCGGTATGCTTGACGAGATGAGCGTGGAGAGTCACTACGGTACCATCACGGGATTCTTTATCCAGGGTATGATGCGCCAGAACTACAGGTCCATCAATGTGCCCGAGAGCTGGCTCGTGCCCCTGCGCTATGTCAGGATTGGTCGCCAGATTGCCGCTGACGAGGAGATAGCCAAGGTGCGCATGATAGTGCCTCACTCTGTCGGGCAGTCTGATGCCGTCAGCAAGGTCTATCCCTGCTTCTACGAAATCACCTACCAAAGGGCAAGGTAGATATTGCACAAATATAGTAAATTGGGCAGAAAACATCTAGTTTTCTGCCCAACTGCTTTTTTGCACTGCCTCGGTGTAAGTTCCTTTGCACCGCCTCAGTGCAATTATGCCTGACGGGGCAGCTCTCTCAGCATTCGGGCTACGGTCTTGCCGAGCAGGGGGTGCTTCTTCCGTGGAGCTATCTCGGCGAGAGGGCGCAGCACGAAATCGCGCTGTGCCATAAGAGGGTGGGGGATGGTCAGCTCTGGTGTGGAGAGCACGAGATTGTTGTAGAAAAGGATGTCGATGTCTATCACTCGGTCGGAGTAGAGCCCGTCGTGGCTCTTGGCGCTGCGGCCCAGCTGGCGCTCAATGTCCTGCGTGATTCGCAGCAGGGGCAGCGGAGCGAGGCTGGTGTCAAAGATGGCGGCGGCGTTGAGGAAACTGTTGTCGCTGCTGAAGCCCCACGGCTCGGTATGAATATAATAGGAGCACTTCACGAGTGCTCCTATCTTGTCTTTCATCGCGGCGATGGCACCGTCTAGGTTGGCGGTGCGGTCACCGAGATTGGTGCCGAGGCTGAAATAAACTCGGTGCTTCATGAGCTTGGGTTAACTCTGCCGTTAGTCAATGATGAGCATCACATCGCCGTAGACGCCGAAGTGGTAGCCCTGCTTGACGGCGGTCTTGTATGCCGCCATGGTGTAGTCGTAGTTTCCGAAGGCGGCGGTCAGCATCAGCAGGGTGCTTTCGGAGGTGTAGAAGTTGGCGAGCATCGACGTCGCAATGTTGAAGTCGTAAGGCGGGAAGATAAACTTGTTGGTCCACCCGTCGAAAGGCGTGATGTGGTGGCGCGTGTCGCAGGCACTCTCCATGGCGCGCTGCACAGTGGTGCCTACGGCCAGGATCTGGCGCCCTTCATCCTTCGCCTTGTTGACGATGCTGCAGCATTCCTCGTTGATGTGCATCTCCTCGGAGTCCATCTTGTGCTTGGTAAGGTCCTCCACGTCGGTCTTGTTGAAGTTGCTCTGACCGCAGTGCAGGGTGAGGAAGGCGGTGTCGATGCCTACGATCTCCATCTTCTTCATCGTGATTTTGGAGAAGTGGAGGCCTGTGGCAGGTGCGGTTGTGGCACCCTCGTTTTTGGCGAAGATACACTGGAAGGCCTCGAGATCCTCCTCCTCGGCCTCGCGCTTGATATATGTGGGCAGTGGTGCCACGCCGAGGGAGTAGAGGTCGTGCTTAAACTCCTCGTGGGTGCCGTCGTACAGGAATCGCAGAGTGCGTCCGCGGCTGGTGGTGTTGTCTATCACTTCGGCCACGAGGGAGTCGTCCTCGCCAAAGTAAAGCTTATTGCCGATGCGAATCTTGCGTGCGGGGTCTACGGTAACGTCCCACAGACGGTCTTCGGCATTGAGTTCCCTGCGCAGGAATACCTCAATGCGGGCACCGGTGCGCTCCTTGTTGCCGTGTAGGTGGGCAGGGATTACCTGACTGTCGTTGAAGACAAAGACATCGTGCTCGTTAAAATAATTCAGCAGATCGTTGAACATCTTATGCTCCACTTTGCCCGTCTTGCGATGAAGCACCATCATGCGGCAGCCGTCGCGGAAGGGGTCGGGCTGCTGGGCTATGAGATCCTCGGGCAGCTTAAACTTAAATTGGGATAACTTCATTATTATAATTGCGAAAATTTTAATATACAACTGTCAATGGTCGGCTATCTCCACCTGTTCCAGCCATTGCGGGAAGGTTTCAAACTGCAGGCAGTTCTCCACGCGGTAGTCGCCAACGCGAGTGCGCCGCAGGGCAGTGAGATAAGCTCCGCTGTGGAGAGCCTGGCCGATGTCGCGAGCCAGTGCGCGGATGTAGGTGCCTTTGCTGCACACTACTCTTATCTTGAGTTTCGGCGGCTCAAACTCCAGCATTTCAATCTCGTCAATGACGAGGGTCTTGGGCTTCAGCTCTACTTCGTTGCCGCGGCGGGCCAGGTGGTAGGCGTGGGTGCCCTTTATCTTGCATGCCGAGTAGGCTGGCGGTACCTGCTGTATGGTTCCCATGAAGGTGGTCAGCACTTGCTCCACCATTTCGCGGGTGATATGTTCGATGGGGTAGGTGGCGTCCTCGGGGTGCTCCATGTCGAAGCTGGCGGTGGTGGCGCCCAGCTTGAGCGTGGCTTCATACTCCTTGGTGTGGGCCTGTAGTTCCTCTATGCGTTTTGTGGCTCGCCCTGTGCAGAGAAGCAGCACTCCCGTTGCCAGGGGGTCGAGGGTGCCGGCGTGTCCCACTTTCACCTTGGTGCCAAGCCGTTGGGAGAGCAGCCATCTCACGCGGGCTACTATGCCGAAGGAGGTCCACTCGTAGGGCTTGTCAAATGCCAGTATCTCTCCGCTGAAGAAGTCCATCGGGCGCGGCTTGCGGTGTTAGAATATGTTGAAGGCCAGCACTGCCAAACCCACTATCGCGCAGTAGAGTGCAAAGTAAATCAACTTACACTTCTTGACGAGCGAAATCATCCATTTGCAGGCGAAGCAGCCCGAGACAAATGCTGCGATGAAACCGACGATTAGCGATGTGGTGGGTATGGGTGTAGCGGCTCCGTGGGCGGCCAGATATTCCGCGCTGGGCGCTACGATATGCTTGAAGTCGATGATGGCTTCGCCCAATATGGGCGGAATGACCATCAGGAAGGAGAACTGCGCCAATGTCTTGCGGCTGTTGCCCAGCAGCAGGCCGGTGGCTATGGTTGAGCCGCTGCGCGACAGGCCCGGCAGCACGGCCACGGCCTGAGCTACGCCAATCACCAGGGCGTTGGAGGGAGATATCTTCTCCTTCTCCTGTGGCTTGTAGAAGTGGGTCATGGCCAGCAGGGCGGCAGTCACCAGCAGGCAGAGGCCGGTCACCAGCAGCACATTGCCGGAGTAGAGGGCCTCAATCTTGTCCTTGAAGAGCAGTCCCACTATGGCTACGGGAATCATGGATATGATAATGTTGAGCACGTAGCGAGTCTCATCGTTGAACTTAAACTTAAAGAGCCCTTCGAATATCCATACTATTTCGCGCCAAAGCACCACAAGCGTAGATAACACCGTGGCTATGTGTACCACGATGTCGAAGGTCAGGCCTCCGGCTTCGGCTGCGGGGCCTAGCAGTGCCTTGCCTATCTCCAGGTGGCCGCTGCTGCTCACGGGCAGATATTCTGTCAGTCCCTGTACAATACCAAGGATAAGTGCTTGAAAAGAGTCCATGTTGGGCGTAGGAGGTTAGGCCTCGGCATCCTTTGGCGTGGAGTCGGCAGTCTGCGTGGGCTTTTTGTGATAGAGTATAGCCACAATCATAAAGAGGAATCCAGCCAGGCAAACCATAGGAGCCACCTTGGTGCGGCGTGCGCTGAATATGTCGGGGTTGTAGGCCTCGGTGGTGGAGGAGTCGCCTACCATGAGGAGGAATCCCAGTATGATGGCGGCTACTCCGACGAGTAGCAATATGTAGTTGATTTTGCGGAAGGCCATGGCCTTGCTGCCTTTCACCATGTCGGTGGCTGCCTCTTTCTCTGCGGCAGCGGCAGTGTTTTTCTTGGTGGTGTCAGTGTAAGTGGTTTTTTTCTTTGCCATATCTGTATTAAAAGAAAAGATCTAATGGGTGTAAATCTTGTTGCGGCTCATCTTGAGGTAGTGGGTAACGGCTATGTGGGCGCTGAGCCATGTAATCAGCAGGCCGCATGCCACCACGGCTCCGGCGGTCAGTGCCACCGTCTGCCAAGTGACGAGCTCCTGTATCTCGGGGTCATATTTAATAAGGTAGAAGATTCCTGCTGCCAGCAGCACGCAGGCTATCAGTGCGCTGACGATGCCTATCGTTACGGCTTTGCTGATGAAGGGCTTGCGTATGAATCCGTAGCTGGCTCCCACCAGTCGCATGGTCTTGATCATCAGTCGGCGCGCATAGATAGTGAGGCGTATGGTGTTGCTAATCAACACGAAGGACACTAATGTGAGCAGCATTGCCAGCACCAGGAGCACCAGGCTTATGTGGCGGATGTTGCGATTGAGGCTGTCCATCAGGTTCTGCGGTGCAGTCACATCTACTATCAGCGTATCGCTCTGCAGTGGTGGCAGCAGCTTGCTCAGCGAGTCGCCGTTGGCGTATTCCGACTTGAGCCTCAGCTCAAAGGATGCAGGCATGGGGTTCTCGCCCAGGAACTCGGTCTGCTCAGCGCCCAGCTCTTCGGCCAGCACATGCTGGGCCTTCTCCTTAGACACATAGTTGAGCGAGCGGGTGCAGGGCAGCTTGCGCAGGCGGCTCTGAATCTCGTATGCCTGGTGCTGGGTGATATTCTCGTCAAGCATCAGGGTGACGGTGAAATTCTCTTTTAAACTATTGGAAAAACTGTGGGCAAAGCACACGAAGAATATTACTGTGCCTAGCAGCACCAGCATGAGGGTGGTGCTTATGCAGGCGGTCACCACATTCATGCTTGTGCCTTCTGAAACCTTCTTTTTGGCCATACTCTACCTAATTTTCTGCAAAATTAAGAAATATTGGGCAGAAACAAAAGAAAACACGGCTTATTTAGCACTAAAGACTGAAAAATGGAAGAAAAAAATCAGAAAGACAGTACTTCTATTCCACGATCTCTCCCATAAGCGTGGCGCTTGATGAACCGGTGATGCGGGCTTTGAGCTTCTGTCCCACGCGGTGGTTGGCTCGGTCGAATATCACCACCTTGTTTTGCCCTGTGCGGCCGAAGAGTTGGTCGGCGCTGCGCTTGCTGCGTCCTTCCACCAGTATTTCGAAAGTCTTACCCTTGTCTTTAGCGTTCTGCTGGCGGCTCAGTTCGTTTTGCAGGGCTATCATCTCGTTGAGTCGTCGCAGCTTCACCTCCTCTGCCACGTCGTCTGCCAGGTGGCGTGCGGCATAGGTGCCGGGGCGCTGGCTATATTTAAAAAGGAATGCGCTGTCGTATTGGCATTGGCGCATCAGGTCGAGTGACATCTGGTGGTCTTCCTCCGTTTCCGAGCAGTAGCCGCAGAACATGTCGGTCGTCAGGGCGCAGTCGGGTAGTATGTTGCGTATGGCTGCCACGCGGTCCAGATACCATTCGCGGGTGTACTTGCGGTTCATCAGCTTGAGTATGCGGTTGCTGCCGCTCTGCACGGGCAGGTGTATGTGGTGGCAGATGTTGGGTTCCTCGGCCATCACTCGCAGCGTTTCGTCGCTCATGTCCTTGGGGTGGGAGGTGGTGAATCGTATACGCATTTCGGGCACCGCCTCGGCCACGGTGCGCAGTAGCTGGGGGAATCCCACTGTGCCGCTATCGTTGGCGGAGTTGTAGGAGTTGACGTTCTGCCCCAGCAGCGTCACTTCCTTGAAGTTTTTGGCTTGCAGGTCGCGCACTTCGTTGAGTATGCTCTCCACGTCGCGGCTGCGTTCACGGCCTCGGGTGTAGGGCACTATGCAATAGTGGCAGAAGTTGTTGCAGCCTCGCGTGATGCTTACAAATCCGCTTATCCTGTTGGCTCCGATGCGCTGCGGTATCACGTCGGCGTAGGTCTCGGTCAGCGAGAGGGTGGTGTCGATGGCTTTGCCCCCCGCCTCGGCCTGTGCCGTCAGGTCGGGCAGCTGCAGGTAGGAGTCGGGGCCGGCCACTATGTCCACGCCGTTCTCCTCTATCAGCTTGTCCTTCACCCTTTCGGCCATGCAGCCCAGCACCCCGATGATGAAGCGGCGCCCTTGGCGTCGGCTGGCATTGAGGGCTTCTAGGCGGTGCAGTATCTTCTGCTCGGCATTGTCGCGCACCGAGCAGGTGTTGAGGAATACGGCGTCGGCATCTTCCTCTTTCTCGCATACATCGTAGTCGGCCATCTTCATTATGCTGGCTACGGTCTCGCTGTCTGCCACGTTCATCTGGCAACCATAGGTCTCAATATACAGTTTCTTCATCGTTCAAACAAGAAAAGCGCTTTTTTGCACCGCAAAAGTACACAAAAAGTTGTAACTTGCAGCCCGTTTCACGCAAAATCTATCAGCAATGGACTCTCAACACCCCGATTTCACAGCCATCAGTGCTCCCAGCGAGATTGAATCTCTCTGCCGCGGCAGTCTTGTGGAGATGCTCGGCATTAAGTGCACCCTTGTCGAGTCTGACCGCGTGGAGGCCGTCATGCCTGTCAACGAGCATACCTGCCAGCCCTTCGGCGTGCTTCATGGCGGGGCCTCCCTAGCCATGGCTGAGACCATCGCCGGCATCGGCTCGCTTGCTATCATTGGCTCCGACGAGCATGCTGTTGGTCAGCAGGTTAGCGGCAATCATGTGGGTGTGGCCCAGCTGGGCGACACGGTGAGGGGCGTGGCTACCCTGCAGCATAAGGGGCGCAGCAGTCATGTGTGGCACGTGGATATCTTCTCCCAGTCCACCGGTAGGCTCGTCTCCACTGCCCAGGTACTCTACGCTATTTTGCAAAAATAGCCCTCTCGCTGCCCCAATGCCGCAGAAAATGCTTAATTTTGCACTCAAATACCCAAAGGCCGGCTAATGGTCGGTTAAGAAGTATGTGATGCTTATTATCATCCCCCTGAGCAAAACCATTATTTATAATATAAATAAACAATAAGCTATGCAGAAGAAATCATCCCTTATCTTGGTTCTCATTGCCGCTGCCGTGCTCACTTCGTGCAGCAAGATGGGGCCTCTCAGTGCCGACTATTTCACCGTGGTGCCCAATCCCCTGGAAGCCAATGGCGGTCAGGTGCAGTTTAATGTCAACGGTCTCTTCCCCGAGAAGTATATGAAGAAGAAGGCCACTGTCACCGTCACCCCCGTGCTCCGCTATGCCGGCGGTCAGACGGAGGGCGCTCCCGTCACCTTCCAAGGAGAGAAGGTGGAGGGCAACAGCCAGACTATCTCCTACCGCATGGGCGGCAACTACACCATGCGCTCCAACTTAAAGTACACCGAGCCCATGCGCAAGAGTGAGCTCTTCCTCACTTTCGATGCCCGCAAGGGAAAGAAGACCTACAAGGTGCCCGATGTCAAGGTGGCGGACGGCGTGCTGTCCACTTCTGAGCTCGTCAAGCGCACCCTCGCCACCGCCTCCACCGCATATGCCGCCGACAACTTCCAGCGCATCGTCAAGCAGAAGCAGGAGGCCAACATCCAGTTCCTAGTAAATCAGGCCATCATCCGCACCGGTGAGCTTAAGAGCGTCTCTGTCCAGCAGTTCCTCTCCACACTTCGCGATATCCAGGCAGATACCGAGGCCAAGTCTGTTGACAACGTAGAGATTTCCTCCTACGCATCCCCTGAGGGCTCCCTCCAGTTTAATACTGCCCTTGCCCAGAACCGTGGCAAGAACACCCAGGACTACGTCAGCAAGGAGCTTAGCAGCAAAGGTCTCACCACCGATGTCAGCACCCGCTACACTGCCGAGGACTGGGAGGGCTTCCAGCAGCTCGTAAGCAAGTCTAATATCCAGGACAAGGAGGTCATCCTGCGCGTGCTCTCCATGTATCAGGACCCCGAGGAGCGCGAGACTCAGATACGCAATATCTCTGCTGCCTACACCGATCTGGCCAAGGAGATTCTGCCCCAACTCCGCCGTTCGCGCATCATGCTCAACTATAATCTCATCGGTCGCTCCGACGACCAGATCAAGGCTCAGTATGCCGCTGATCCCGCCAAGCTGAGCGTTGACGAACTCCTCTATAGCACCACCCTCGCTGCCGACGATGCCGAGCGCGAGGCAATCCTCAAGAGTACCGCCGCCCTCTATCCCAGCGACTATCGCGCCTACAACAACCTCGCCACGCTGGCATACCAGCGCGGCGACTATGCCGCAGCCCGCGACTATGTCAGCAAGGCTCTCTTTCTCAACGGCGCAGCCCCCGAGGCCAATGTCAACAGTGGTCTCCTGCAGCTCATTGCCGGCAATGCTGATGCCGCCACCCAGTCGCTCAGCAAGGGTTCCGGCGCTGCCTCCCTCAATGAGGCCCTCGGCAATCTCTCCATCATGCAGGGCAACTATGCCCAGGCTGTCAAGCAGTTTGGTAACACCGCCAGCAACTCAGCCGCTCTTGCCCAGCTGCTTAGCAAGGACTACCTTGCCGCCAGCAAGACCCTCGATCGCATTGCTGCTCCCGACGGAATGACCTCCTATCTCAAGGCCATCATCGCAGCCCGCACCAACAATAGCGAGCAGGCCCTCTCCCACCTCCGCACCGCCGTGGCCAAGGACCCCTCTCTCGCCGACCTGGCCAAGACAGACCTTGAGTTCGTAAAGCTCGCCAATCTCTTCTAAAGCAAATTAGTCGTGAATACTAAAAGAAATTGCCATATCTTTTTCATGAATTATGGTGTTCAGACCAGTCCGATTAGTCAGACCAGTCCGACTGTGGGACTTAATTTTCTGAAAAATTTTTGGCAATTTCTTTCAGTCCCTTTCTGTCGGAAGAATTTTTCTCTTCTCGCTTGTCTGACGGCAGCATTATTCTTCATTTCCTGCTCCTCTGACAGGAATACCTTCACTCTAAGCGGCAAGTTTAAGGGCCTTGAGCAGGGCGAGTTCATCTGTTTCAGCAGCGCCCCGGAATGGGGCACTCTCGACACCGTGCGCATACAGGGCGGCAAGTTCTCTCTCACCCATCCGCTGGCCGATACTGTGGTGCTCACCTTGCAGTACCCCAACTTCATGCAGACGCAGGTCGTGGCAATCCCCGGCCATGAGGTCACCATCAAGGGCGACGCCAACAATATGCTGGCCATCAACGTGGGCAGCGACGATGAGAACGAGGCCCTCAATGAGTTCCGCCACAGCATTGCCGACCTTCGGTCTCAGACCTCCAGCATCAAATCCCAAACTTCAAGCCCTGCCCTCGTGCGTGCCGCCGAGCAGTTTATACGGCAGAATCCCGAGTCGTGGGCCAGCATTGCTGTCTTTCAGAAGTATATCCTTCAGGCAGAGCATCCCGACTATGCTCTTATGGCCAAACTCCTCGATGAAATGGCCAGAAAATGCCCCGGCCGTAGGATTATCCAGCAGCTTCGCGCCGAGCTCGGCTCCCTCCTTGCCTGTCGCGTGGGCAGCAGGCTGCCGGCCTTCAGTGCCGTCACACTTAGGGGTGATACAGTCAGCAATGCCACCTTCCGCGGCAAGCCCCTGCTCATCACCTTATGGAGCACCATGGCGCCCGAGCACACCTACCTTCTCGTAGCTAGCAACAGAGTACTGCGCCGCAATGGTCAATGGTCAATGGCCAATGGCCAACGGTTAAACATCTGCCTTGATGCCGATACATCGTCCTGCCTGCGCACCTTGCGCCGCGATAGCATCGGCGGCTATACTGTGTGCGACCTTCAAACATTCGAATCTCCCCTTGTAAAGAACTTCGGTCTCCGCACACTCCCTTCCAACATTTTTGTCGATTCCAACGGGATAATCCGTGAGCGCGACATCTCTGTCGATAAGCTCGAAGCGACCCTGGGCAAGTATTTAAAGTAGCAGGAGGGTAGTAACAGCCACAACAAAAAATACAAATAAGTCTATGCGCCTGCGGCATTGTGCCGCGGGCGCTTTTTTAAGCCGTGGAAACACAAACTAAAGCAGTGCAGCTCCAGATTAAACCAGTGCAGCCACAATCTAAACGCGTTCTCCTAAAATAATTTAGTCTGAATTTTCTATAATTTAACTTTAATTTTGGTAATGATATAGATGTTGGCACATATTACTCATAATGCATCCAATTCTGACTGAGTTAGTTGTATGTTTATTGCATAGCAGCGTTGATTAGAATAGACATAAGACTTTTATTCCGAGTCTTTTGCGTGATCGTTGCCTAAGTTTAATCTAATCCCGTTCAAAAAAGTTTTAATCCCGTGGAAAAATAAACTAATCCCGTGAAGAAAAATTTTAATCCCGTGGAGCTGGCGTTTTCCACGGGATTAGATTTCGTTTCAAGGCTTTTAGATTTCGTTTCAAGGCTTTTAGTTTTGATTTCCACAGGACTAAATTGCCCTGCGTATTAAATCATTTGTTTTTCAAAACTTTAACCGAAACAATGCAGGAATGTATGCAAAAAACATTTTATTTTTTATAGGCAATGACACAGATGTCGGCGCAGAGAGAGCATGACTATTTCGCAGAGACTGTAATCTGTGCTAACTGCTATATTGTTGCCTTAATTTTTTATAATTCAATTGAATTATTTAGAATTTAACTTGAATTATTCTGTGAGCTCGCGTTTAGATTTCACAAAGACGCAGATAAATTTCGTGGACTTAGGTTTCCAGGTATTGCTGGAGCCGCTTGAAGGCTGGGGTAAGCAGTGTGGTCTCGACTTCTTGTCCGCTGGGTGAGCGGAAGCGGCACAGGCGTTGCTTGGGCTGCAGGGAGCTGATGAGTTGGATGTTGACGATGGTGCTGCGGTCGGCACGGACGAAGACTGCGGGATTGAGTTCTTTCTCCAGCGCGCCGAGACTTATGAGCACGGTGGCGGAGGAGTGGAATGATGTCATTAGCGAGTAGTTGCCATCGCCCTTGAAGTAGGCTATGTCCTTGAGGTCGGCAATGATTGTGCCGCTGGCTGTGCGTAGGGTGATATGCTCGTCGGTCGCCTTGTCGGTTATCTTCAGTATGTTGCGTGCCAGGTCGTTGGTGGCATCCTTGATGGCTTCGCGGCGTATGGTCTCTATCATCTGTTCGCGCTGCTGCTTCTCCTGCTGCAGGCGTATGAGTCGGCGGCGGTTGCGGCGTTTCTCATACCATCGGGCTGCTCCCCATATGGCTGCTGCCAGCAGGAGTAGGGCTATGAGCCATATCCACCAGTGCTGCCACCACTGGAGCGGCGGCTGGATATAGGTGTCCTCCTCATCATAGGCTAGCAGGTCGGCGGGGCGGAAGGATGTCATCTCTTCCAGTCCTGCCATCCACACGGTGCCGTCGGATTGTTCGGCCATAGTGGCCATAAGAGGCTCCTGAGAGGTGAATCCGTTGAGGTTGTTGAAGAAGCGGGTGCCGCTCGTGGCATAGCTGCTGTCGAGGCGACTGACGAAGAGTCCGTCGATGGCTGCCACGACCATATAGCCCTTGGGTGAGACATGGAGTGAGCGCACTTCATGGCCGGCCAAGCCGTCAAGGTGGAGGGGCTGCACTTTTCCGTTGCGGATGATGAAGAGGGAGTCTTTGGAAGCGAAGATGATGTTGCCGCGGTTGTCGCGCTCCATCGTGGTGATGATGAGTTGCTGGGGATAGTCGTACTTGTTGCCGTCGGCATAGAGTCCGAAAGTTGAGCCTACCCACAGGCGGCCCTGGGAGTCCTGGGCAGCGCACCAGGGGTGGGGTATGGTGGTATAGAGGGTGTCGATGGTTCCGGGGGCATTGGGTGAGATGGCGCAAATTGTCTTACGGCTGCCTACGATGAGGCGATCGCCTGCCTTGGCCACGAAGATGTAGCGGTCGTTGGGCAGTCTGAGCCAGCTCACCTGGGGTGTGGAGGCTGGGTTGATGCAGGCAATGTCGCCGTTGCCTGCCATATATACCTTATTATTTATATTGACGGCGGAGGGGGCGTAATAGTTGTCGGGGTTGTCGTCAAGTATCTTGTTGCCGTGGAGGATCTTGCCGTTGAGGGTGCCGAGGATGAGGGTGCCGTCGTCGGATGTGGCGATGGCGCGTACGATATCGTCGGGGTCGGTGAGGCGGTGGTTGGTGAAGCAAAGGTTGTAGAAGCAGTAGAGCCCCTGGTAGGTGGCCACCCACAGGCGGTCCCAGCGGTCAACGAGCAAATCCTTGATGAGGTTGAATCCGGAAGCGATGGCGTTCACCTCATGGCCGTCGTATTCATAGACGGTATGCTCGTCGGCGATGACGAGATTGCCGTTGGCCAGCGTCCTGACGGTGAGCCCGTAGTTGGCGGAGGTGAAGGGGAAGGGCGTGCGCGTGGCCAGGCCGCGGGCGGTGATGGAGTAAATGCCGCTGGAGGCGAAGGCCAGTCCGCCGACAACGGTGAATATGTCGGTTTTGGTGGAGAGGAGCTGTGTCCTGCCCCGATGTAGGCGGTATAGACCCTTCGGTGTGGGGATGTAGATGCCGGAGGTGTCGAGGCAGAGCTTGCGGTCGGGAGTCATAAGGTCAAGCAGCGGACTGCGTACTACGGGCTGGTATCCTCTGGGCGTGAGCCGGCACAGCAGGCGGTGAGTTTCCTGCTCGTTCTCCAGCAGCATATAACCGTTGGGCAGCATGGGGGTGTTGAAATTGTTGAAAAGCCGATGGCCCTCTGGGTCAATGGGGCGGGGCTCCACGCTGCTGAATGAAGTAAGCCACTGGCGGCGGAAATCGAAGGCCCATACGCTGCCTTCCGTTTCGGCAAAGCCTACGATGTTGAGTCGGCGCCCCTTGAGGAAGGGGGTGAACTGCCGGCCGTCATAGCGCACGAAGCCCGAGAGGGTTCCTACGTAGATATAGCCGCGAGGGTCCTGCCAGAGGCGCTCGGTCTGCATCTGTGGCAGGCCGTCTTGGGTTACGAAGCGACGGAAGGTGAGACGGCTGTCTATCTGCGACTGTCCGACGAGGCAGAGGCACAGGGCCAATGCTGTGAGAAATATGTGTTTTTTCTTTTGCATGATGCAAATTTACTGAAAAACGCGTAGTGGGGAAAATATTGTCCTGAAAATATTCTCCAAACGGATGAGTTCGTCACGCAGGGAGGGGAGTTCATCAAAATATTTTTTTTGCCACCTGGATTTCCGTGCATTTTTCCAATGTTAAGCCTAAAAACAAAGCCCCCCTCTTATTCTTCGGTAATAAGAGGGGGAAAATTGTAAGTTAACTAGACGACAGTTAAAGGTCTATTGCTTATTGCTTCTCCACTTTTGAGTGCGGACGGCGATGTTGCGGGCTATGCACTGGCTGTAGAGCCATGGCTCGCAGCTGTGGATGTCGCCGGTGTTGATGATGCCGCGATAAGGCCTGTATTCGGAGCCGCTGTAGCCGCTGACCACGAGGACGCGGGGCGATTGGCATAGGCTGACGCGGATGGTGTCATGGAGTAGGGCGCTGACGGTGTCGGTGCGCCAGTTAACGGGGTTGATGGCTATGCAGCTGGCAGATATGAGGGGCTTGGCATAGCGCGGAGCCTTGACGGTATTGTAGCATATGGTGACGCCAGTGTCGCTCTCTCCCTTGGCGGCCTTGATGTGGGTGGTCTGCAAGGTGTCTTGCGGTGTTATCTTCCAACCCACGACGTAGGCGGCGGCGAGCTGGCTGTAGGTCTGGTCGTCCATATCCTTGAGCAGGCCAATCACGGCGATGGCACCTTGGCTGAATCCCGCCAGAATGAAGGGTCGGCTGGGGTCGCGATGCAGCAGGAAATGGTGGAAGGCGGCCCTGACATCGTCCAGGGGCAGCTGCATACGCTGGTTGACGGTGTCCTCATTCTGGGTGACGAATGCCTCAATGGTTGTGTGGCGATAGTAAGGGGCGTAGAAATTGTTGCCGGGCCCCATATAGGCGGCTATGCGGCTGATTTCGTCGGCCATATGCTGGCGATGGATCGGATTCCACACATCGGCATAGTGGCAGGGGAGGCTGTCGGAGGGGGTGAGCCAGTCTTTCTCCCAGGTAGAGACAAGGTAGAAGATGTCGGCTCCGGTGCCGGCGGTGTCGCTGAGGGCGGTGAACCACATGGTGGTGTCGGCATAGTCGGGCGGATTAGGGATATGCTCGGTGGAGCCGCGGCTGGCTACGATTATGCCGAATATCACAGCTGCTGCTGCGGCAGCGGTTGTGGCGGCTTTCTTTTTCATGGGGTGAGGTATTGTTGCTGCATGAAGCGAAGTTCTGCCTCGAGCATCTCGAGCTGGGGCATGGGGCTGCCTGCCTGACGTGCCATTTGGAGCGGACGCGTGTAGAGATAGTCAATCTCCATGGGGCGGCGGTAATCGTAGTCGAGCTTCATGGAGGGCGAGTAGGGAGTCATGTGCTCGGTGTTGTATATCATCTTGTCGGCAAAGGTGGCGTCGATATTGCTAACGCCGCAGGCTTGGGCGGCACGTATGACCTCGAGCATCTGGCTGAGTATAAGCTGGCGGGTGGAGGGATGGGCCAGGAGGTGGTCGGTTTGGGCTTGGAGGGCAACAGTCATGCCGTTGAAAGGCATGTTCCAGACGGCTTTCTTCCAGCGCGCCTCATGATACTCCACGGCGTTAGCATCCACCCCAGCGGTTCGGAAGTCGGCCACCACTTTGTCGACGATGGCTTGGTCGGGGCATGAATAGTTGCCGATATTGATGTAGCCGTAGCACTGATGGTTGACGGTGCCGGGCTCGGTCTTGGCACTGCAGATGAAGGCGAGGCCGGCAGCCAGGGCTACACCTGGCATTTGCTTTTGCAAATCATCCTCCAGACCGAGGCCATTCTGGATGAGGATGACGAGGGTGGAGGGCTTGAGCAGGGGAGTGAGCAGCGAGGGGAGCAGATGGTTGTTGACAGACTTGAGACCCACCAGCACCACGTCGCAAGGGGGCATAGTGCTGCTGTCGTTATATACGAAGGGGTGAGGCAGATGGAAACTGCCGTCGCAGGAGTTGACCTGCAGACCGTGGGCGAGGACATAACGATAGTCGCTGTGGAGCAGAAAGTGAACTTCCTGCCCACAGCGAGCTAGTTTGGATCCGTAGTAGCCGCCAATGGCTCCTGTGCCGATGACAGCGTAAGTCATAATGTCGTTATTTCTTTGCGGGTATCTTGGGAGTGGGAGCGGCCTTCACGCCGACGAGCTCTACCTTGAAGATGAGTGCGGAGTAGGGCTTGATGGGTGAGTTGGGGTTCTCACGATCGCCGTAGCCGAGCTCCTGGGGGATGTAGATCTCCCACTCAGAGCCAACGGGCATGAGCTGCAAGGCCTCGCTGAAGCCGGGGATGACACCCATTACGCCAAATTCCTGAGGCTTGTTGCGCTTGTAGGAGGAGTCGAAGACGGTGCCGTCGATGAGGCGACCCTCATAGTTGACTTCTACCTTGGAGTTAGACTTAGGCACTTCGCCGTCGCCCTGCTTGATGATTTTGTACTGCAGACCGCTGGGCAGAGTGACTACGCTATCCTTCTTGGCATTCTCTGCCAGGAAGGCCTCGCCGGCGCGGCGATTGTCGCCATATTTGCGCTCCATGAGTTCATTGTGGTAGAACTCCATCTGACGCTGGGCGATATGCATGGCTGAGTCGGCGGTTATGGTGGTGTCGCTCTGCTGGATGCCGGCTAAGAATCCGCGGAGGAACTCGCTCTTGTTGACGAAGTTAGCTGATGGGTCGTCGGTAATCTCCTTGTTGATGTTCTCAAGCATCTGGTTGCTCACCTGGTCGCCTATCTGGAGACCGGCGGCGTAGGCCTTCAGCGCGGGATCATTGTAAGTGGTCATTTCGCGGAATCCGCGGAGGAAGTCGTTCATGTACTTGGTGGTGTCGATGCCCATGCGCTGGGAGAGGTAGCCGGTGAGGCCGTTGCTGTTGGCATAACCGATGGCATAGCTGAAGCGGTCAACGCTTACAGTGTCGGGGGCGGCGGGGGCTGCAACCTCTATCTTAGGTTGCTTGGAGGTCTTGGCCTTTTTGGCCTTTTTCTGTGCGCTCACGCTGCCAGCGGCAACGAGAGCAATGAGTGAAAAGATAATTATGCGTTTCATTGTGGTCTTTGTTTTAGGGGGAGTAGAGGAACTGTCAGATTTTTACTTGCTCCTTATCTTTTTCTCCTTTTTTACATTATTTCCTTCCCTGCAAGGTTATCTCGGAGGCTGCCTTGACGAGCTTAATCTTGAAGATGAGTGCGGAGTAGGGCTTGATTTGGCCCATGTCGCGGTTGCCGTAAGCTTGGTCATAAGGCACGTAGAGCTCCCACTCAGAACCCTCGGGCATGAGGGTGAGGGCCTGCTGCCATGCGGGGATTACTTGATTGAGCATGATCTCGGTGGGCTTGCCGCCGTTGTTCTTCTCAGAGGAGTCAAAGACATTACCGTCGATGGTCTTGCCTTCATAGATTACCTGCACCTTAGCGTCAGCAGCGGGCTTGGGACCATTGCCTTCGGAGAGCACCTTGTAGAGAGTGCCGCCAGGCAATTTTTGTATGCCTTCTTCCTTGGCTTTCTTAGCGATGAAGTCTTCGCTCTTCTTCTTGTTGTCACCGAAGGTCTTGCTCAGATACTGATCCTTGTAAGCATCCACGCGCTTGTTGAGCTCAGTGCGGATGGTCTCGATGGGAACGATGGGCTCGCCCTTGGCACCTTCGATGAATCCAGCCACGAGCTGCTGGAGGTTGATAGTCTTGGTGGAGTCTTGACCGAAGAGCTCACTGTTGGCAGCGGAGAACACCTGGGTGCCTATCTGCTGGCCAATCTGGATGCCGGCATAGTAAGCAGCGAGTTTCTTGTCGTCGCCAGCCTGTGCAGCAGCAGCGAAACCTTTGTAGAATTCGTCCATGTAGGCGGTGTCAACACCAAGCTGGTTGGCAATGTACATCTTGACGCCTTGAGAGTTGGCTACTCCAAGTTCGTAACTGAGGGTGTCAAGGTCGGTTTTGGGGCTTCCCTTGGGGATACCGCCATTGTTGCAGGCGCTGAAAGCCACTATGGCTGCGGCTGCGATGAAAAGAATTTTTTTCATTTTTTATTGGTTTTTAGATTGTTTGTTTTTCTGTTCTTATAGTTTCTATATGCTAAAAATATTACTGTGTTATTCTATCGAAATAAGCTCCACTTCGAAGATGAGTGCGGAGTAGGGCGGAATGCTGTCGCCTGCGCCATTGGCTCCGTAGGCCAGATTGTAGGGGATGAAGAAGCGGTATTTGGCGCCCTCCTGCATCAGTTGTACACCTTCTGTCCAACCAGCGATGACCTGATTGAGACCGAACACGGCAGGGGTGCCGCGGCGGTATGAGGAGTCGAAGACAGTGCCGTCGATGAGGCGGCCCTCATAGTGGCATTTCACGTTGTCAGTGGCTTTAGGCTTGCGGCCGCCACCCTCGGTGAGCACCTCATACTGCAGACCGCTAGGCAGTACGACAACACCCTCCTTTTTGGCATTGTCGGCCAGGAACTGCTCACCGGCTACTCTGAGCATGGCGCCTATCTCTTCGCGCTTCTTTTTGTTTTCTTCCTCCACTTCAGCCATGAAATTGGAGGCTATTATCTGTGCCTCCTTTATGTCCATCTGGGTGGTTGCATCGTTGATTACATCCTTGATTGCCTGGGCTAAGTCGTCAATCACGAGTTTGTTGCCGCCCATGGCCTTGAGTTGGTGGCCTATGCCTAGGCCGAGTGCATAACTTACTTTATCCATTACTTTGTTTTCGATTTCGGTATTTACTTTTGCTTAATAATTTAATAATAATGTGTCGTTTGGTTGTTTGGGCTGCAAAAGTACTACTTTTAACTCAATATGACTCTATGAGGTGCGGAATAATTAAAGAAATTAACGATTATTTAATGTTCCAGCGTGATGTAGCCCTTGCTGTCGATACGTATGGGTGAGCCTTGGATGTCGGCTTCGGTGAGTCGCTTGATTTCCTTGGCCACGGAGTTGGTCTGGTCAAAGCGTGGTCCTATCCCCTTTGTTTGGATGAAGGAGTAAATCTTGCCGCCACGGAAGGCGCCATCAGTGCCGATGGTGATTTTTACTACGGGTGAGTATCCGGAGATGCCGGTGAGGTTCATGCCGTAGGGGGTGCAGAAATTGCCGAGGCTGTAGGCGATGAAGCGGCCTTTATAGACCTCCATAGCGCGGACTACATGGGGGCCGTGACCATAGATAACGTCGGCACCATTGTCAATGCAGAAATGAGCGAAGTTGCGCAGGTCACCACGGTTTTCGCCAAGGAATGTCTCTTGTCCATAGGGCAGGCGGTTGTGGGCTTTGCCCTCGGCACCACCATGGAAAGAGACGATGACTATGTCGGCCTTTTGACGCAGGTCGGTGATAATTCTTTTCACCAGATTGAGGTCGGAGTGCTTGAGCGTGTAGGAATTGTGGCCAAAGGCGCAGATGCCGTATTTCACTCCGTCAATCTCAACTAGTGCGCTTTCTTGGTGGCCGGCAATGCCGCAGAAGGCTATGCCCTGCTCTGTCAGCACCTGCTCGGTGGAGGCTATGCCTTCGTCGCCGAAGTCGCGGGCATGATTGTTGGCCATGCTAAGAAAATCGTAGCCGGCATCCTTGAGTAGCGGCGCAAATCGGGTGGGCATGCGGAATGAGTAGCTGTTGGGGCCGTTGCCCTTGGTGCTCTGTCCGCTGTCGCAGACGGCGCCTTCCAGGTTGCCTACAGCGATGGAGGCCTGACGGGTGATGGCCTTGGTGTCACGGAAGATGTCGCGTCCGTCGTTGGCGGGCAGTTGCACGGTAGGGAAGGTGGTGCCCATCATGATGTCGCCCGTCATCGCGACGGTGAGGGTGTCGGCGGTGCTCTTGGAAATACGTGCGCTGACGGTGGTGGCCATAAGCAAACCGAGTAGAAGAAGTTTCTTCATGTTGTTGTGGTAAGAGAGTATGACTATGCGTTAGAGCTTTCAAAATTACGAAAATGTATGGCGATAGCAAAATTTTTGCATCAAAAACGAACGTGACGTATAAAAAAGGCGTATTTTTGCAATCCGAATAAATTTATCTGTAATTGTGAGTGACGGAAATTTCAACAGGGCCCTACTACCCCACGGAGGCTACGCTAGTGGCGTGAGGGCCGGAGCGGCTGCGGAGCGTATTCACTCAGCTAAGGTGCTGGAACGTCTGCTGACAGAATCCATGCCTGACATGGCTGATGTTGAACGCAATGCTCTCGTAAAAAGGTTTAAAGAACTATTAAAAGAAAAATGAAACGAAATTTTTTCCTTGCTGCACTTGTGGTGCTCTTAGTTTCTTGTGGACAAAGGGCAGAGAAGGCAGAAAACAATGATTCCATCGAAAAGTTTCAGGAGCCTCAGATGCTCCCTGACACGGTGTTGCCTTCTGCCTCGGCAGTGACCTACAGCATAGAGCAGGTTGATACTTCGACGAACGGTGATTTGTTGTCGCTCCGCAATTTCTATGACGGTGAGGAGGGGTGGTTTACTTTCCGCGGCAATACCCTTCGCAATGCTGATTTCGGCGGCGCGGTGAAGGGCACACCCTCCAAGGTTGTCATGGACTGGCAGTTTGATACCCATTTTGATGCTACGAAGACTTCCATGGGCACATGGGGTGGCGGGACGGGGTGGACAGGCCAGCCTCTTTACTTGCGTCAATCCGACGAGATAATTGTGGCATCACTATGCGGAAGAGCTTATTTCCTCAGTTTTCAGGATGGTACGGAGACTCGCCCTTATCTCGATGTGACTAATCCCATTAAGGGAACATGCAGTCTGGAGCCGGAGAAGCGCAACTTGCTCTTTGTGGGACACGGAATACCCAAGGTGCCGCCTATGAGCCAACTGGCCTTTGACCTCAGGAAACATAGCTGCACATTCTTTTCCGGTGCCGACCGTAAGGCGGGACGCGGATGGGGAGCCTTCGATTCCTCGCCAGTGGTGGTAGGAGGATACCTGTTCTGGCCAGGCGAGAATGGTACCATATATAAATATAAGGTGGGTGACTCCACCATCACACTTCACTCTGCCTTGCGCTACCGCTGCCGCGGTGCTGCCCCAGGTGTGGAGAATAGCCTTTGTGTTTACCGCAACTATGGCTACTTTGGCGACAACCATGGTAATATTATTTGTATCAACCTCAACAGTTTGAGGCCTGTGTGGCACTACGATAACCATGATGATATTGATGGCAGCCTGGTATGCGAGGAGGAAGAAGGAGTGCCATATCTCTACGGAGGCTGTGAGGTTGACAAACAAGGCGACCGAGGCATCTGCCACATGGTAAAACTCAATGGTATTACAGGTCAGCCCGTATGGGAGCAGAAGATTGCTTGTCGCAAGCTCAATCTGGATGGTAAGCATTTCGACGGCGGTCTTTACTGCACGCCGCTGCCTGGTAAGGGCGACTGTAGAGACCTGCTGTTTGCAAATATCTGTCAGCGTGACAATAGCAGCAATGCAGAGTTTACGGCATTTTCCAAGAAGACTGGTGAGATTGTCTATCGCACCGCTCTTAAGGCTTTTGCCTGGTCGAGTCCAGTGGCGTTTCTTAATGAGCAGGGACAGACTTTTATCTTTACGGGCGATTCCTCAGGTAATGCCTATCTTATAGAGGGTAAGACTGGACGCATTATTTTCACGGAGCATATGGTTAACAATTTCGAGTCCTCGCCTGTGGTGGTGGGTAACCACCTGGTGGTTGGCTCCAGGGGCAAAGAGATATATAGATTCTCTATAATATAGTTCTTGGGGCTTGAAAAAGTTAAATAGACGAATAAAAAAGGCAGGAAGGAAATGACGATATGCAAAGAAAGTGGTAACTTCGCGGACAAAATAAAAAAGTAGTTAGGTCGTGAAGTCCAAGTGTTTGATGTTTGTAGCTTTGCTGGCAGTGATTGCCGCGTTGCTATCAGGATGTACTGGTGAGAGTGGCATCATTGGTCTTGTGCGAGGTAGTGACTCGGTGGTAATCAATGAACTAATGTTGTCTAACCGCACCGGCTTGCTGGCACCTGACGGCAAGACACACGACTGGGTGGAACTGAAGAATCTTTCTGCCTCGCGGGTAGAACTTAAGGATTATGCGCTGGCCGTGGCCAGGGATGCTGATTCTGCTGCCGACAGAGAGTGGGTCTTGCCCGACACGGCGATTGCAGGCGGCAGTAGCTTGCTTATTTATCTGACAAAAAAAGGCAGTAAGGGCAAGAGTGATATGCTCAATGCAAAACTTAAGGTAAGCAAGAAAGGAGGATTCCTTCGTCTGTTGCGTGATGGCGATGTTGTTGATCAGGTAGAATATACTGATATGGCTGCTGACCAATCGTACAGTCGCCGCGAGGATGGCTCTTATGAAAAGACGTATATGCAGAGTCCCGGCTTCGACAATACGAAGGAGGGTTATGAGAAATATAATGTGCTGATTGACAGTCAGCGCAAGGATCCTTTGTTGATTTGGGAAGTGATGAGCCGCGCAGATAAAAATTATACCAATTGGGTAGAACTCAAGAATGTTGGTGATACGGCTGTTGACATTTCGCAGTACACTCTTAGCAGCAAGAAAGGTAAGGAGTGGCAACTGTCGGACAAGACGCTGGCTGCAGGTCAGAGTGTGGTGATACAGACTGCCGGACGCAAAGCTAACAGATTCAACCCTCTCCACGCAACCTTCACTTTGGGCAATTCCGAGACGGTGATGCTGACCAAGGATGGGCGTTTTGTGGACGGAGTGTGTGCTAAGCCTACCATTAGAGGAACATCGATAGGCCGCGCCAAAGGTCGCAAAGGTTTCTTTTTCTTCGCCTCGCCTTCACGCGGTGCGGAAAATATTGGCCCCCACCGTTTTATTGCCGAGCAGCCGCGGCTGGACAGGAAGGCCGGTATATATAATAAGGTAAAAAAGCTGGTGCTTCGCCTTGACACATGTGAGCGCAGGGTTCATTATACCCTTGACGGCAGTGAACCTACTGCTAGTTCGCCGGTATGGAAGGATTCGCTGGTTATCACCAAGAGCACCGTGGTGCGAGCTTATGCCGAGGGCGACTCCGCCACCCTGAATAGTAGCATCATGACGGCTAGCTATCTGATGAATGAGCAGCATAGCCTGCCGGTACTCTGCATCTCGATGAATAACGCTGACCTCTACGACTATAATCGCGGCATTTATGCTCAGGGACCCGGTTATTCGCCAGAGTGGCCCCATTTGGGAGCAAACTACTGGAAACCATGGACTAGGAATGCCCATGTGGAGTTTTTTGATGGAGGTGAGGGTTTCAGCACCGACTGTGGCATTAAAATATTTGGCGGATTTTCAAGATTCGAGGCCAAGAAATCTTTCTGCCTTAAGTTTAAGAATACGTATGGTGCCAAAGAGGTAACCTATGACTTCTTTGACCAAGGGGAACCTGTAACTCTCAGCGATCTGGTATTGCGTTCGGGTTCGCAAGACTACAACCGCTGTATGGTGCGCGATGAGTTCTTTACTAGTTTGATGGCAGCGCAGAGTCCCACGTTGCTTACGCAGCCTTACCGCCCTATAGCATTATATGTCAATGCGGAATACTTCGGTCTTTACTACCTGCGTGACAAGATTGATCGCGATTTTGTTGCTCGGCGGCTTGGTGTGAGCAATGATTCCATAACGATACTCATGTCGGTGGGCTATCAGGAGGAGGGTAGCAACAAGGAATATAATCGACTGATGAATTTTATCACTAGCCAGAGTATGGCCGACAAGGATAATTATGATTATGTCAAGGAGAGAGTGGACTTGCTGGGACTGATAGATTTTAAGATAGGTGAGATTTACTCTGGCAATAGTGATGTGGGCAATGTACGCTATGTTCGCTCCACCGATGAAGGTGGTGATAAGAAGTGGCACTTTGTTTTCTACGACCTTGATGCCACATGGGTGGGCGACAAGCCTACGGCATCATTTTATCTTTCTGCCAGTGCCACTGACGGAGAGGCAAGTGTGGGCGTTCATAACAGGATGATAAGTCGTCTATTGACAAACAGCGAATTTCGTCAGTTGTTTATGGAGCGGCTGTCGCATCATTTGCATAATACGTTTACTGTAAAAAATACCACAGCCGTCTTTGATGCCTTGGTAAAGACCATTCGTCCCGAGATGAAGCGTAATTGCGAGCGCTGGCCACAGCTGAGCTACAATACATGGGAGAAAAACATAGTCAGATTCCGTGAAAAATTCTCCGTAAAGAATAAGATGATGCTCAAGGACTTGCGCCAGTTTTTGTCAATAACTGAAGAGGAAAACAAAAAGTACTTCAGTGATTTGGGATACTAAAAAGGCCTTTCTTTTTGGCAACAATATAGCAGTTGGCACAGATTACAGTCTTTGCGAAATAGTCATGCTCTCTCTGTGCCAACATCTGTGTCATTGCCTATAAAAAAATAAAATGTTTTTTGCATACATTCCTGCATTGTTTCGGTTAAAGAGTTGAAAAACAGATGATTTAATATGCAGGGAAATTTGGTCCTGTGGAAATCAAAACTAAAAGCCTTGAAACGAAATCTAAAAGCCTTGAAACGGAATCTAATCCCGTGGAAAACGCCAGCTCCACGGGATTAAAATCTTTCTTCACGGGATTAGTTTATTTTTCCACGGGATTAAAATTTCTTTGAACGGGATTAGATTAAACTTAGGTAATGATCACGCAAAAGACTCGGAATAAAAGTCTTATGTCTATTCTAATCAACGCTGCTATGCAATAAACATACAACTAACGCAGTCAGAATTGGATGCATTATGAGTAATCTGTGCCAACATCTATATCATTACCTTCTTTTTTGCAGAAAGGAAGGATGAGTATTTAAAAAAAGATTCTCATACGCCCCGCATGCCGTGCTATGGTGGGGAGTATGAGAATCTGTTTGTATCAAACAATATGTGGGAAGGTGGTATGTTCAATCAGAAAAAACTTTTATTTGTCGAGCATCACATCACGCAGAAATTTGATGTCGGATTCACTGACACCACTCTCTACCCAATAGTTGTAGAAACATTGTGTCAGGTCTGTGTCTGGCCAGTGGCTTTTCATCCACGGTAGCAGTTTGCGGAATCCCACGTGGCCGCGATAGCGCTTGTGCCCCTTAAGGCTTGATAGTTCATAGTCGCGGCAGAGATCAACCTCACTCATGCCAAGCACACCTTCAATAAGGAAACTCAGTGTGCCGCAGCGATCGCAGCCCACTCCGCAGTGCCAGTCTACATGCTTGCCTTCACGCAGGCGGCTAATAATCCAGTTGAGGGCCTGGGCATAGATAAAACGATTGGAAGAGAGGGCATAGCTGTCGGCTACGATGCGTGTAAAGTCGATTTTGTCACCCATACGAGAGGCCTTGAGGTGGGGCTCCCTGCGGAAGAGGCCGCGAAGGTCCAGCTCTGCAGTAACATTAAGGTTTTCGACAAAATCATGGTAACCTTCCTCTGTTACATCGTCCAAGTGGGCGCTGCGGAAGAGTATGCCATATTTGATAGGCACGCCGAAACTGGTGGGCCAGCCGCCTATGTCGCGCACATTGTTGGAGCCTGCCACGCGAATCATGCGCACTTGTCCCACGGTGCGGAATTTGCCTTGGTCAAGTAGGGCTATGGTGCTGTCGGAGTGGATTTCCTCTGCCTTATAATAGTATATGCGATTAGGCAAGAGATTGGTTATCAGGTAAGATGAGGCTTTCTTGGATGTGGGGAAATGGGTAAGCGAGTCGGTGTAATCGCTATGCTCGCTAAGGGTAATGCGAATCTCTGAAATGTTTTCGGGTGCAGTTGTTGGCGTCCAATTTATAGTTTTGCCTGCGGGGCGGTCCAGTCTTTCACCGTAGAGGTCGCGGTTGGTGTAGTTGGTGATGACAGTGAGGTCACAGTCGTCATTATAGTAATAGGTGCTGTCAGCCATGTAGGCTTGTACGGCAGCATTCTCGATGTTGACAATCTCAACGCTATCCTGAGCCCATGTTTGCAGCGTGATTGTCAGGAGAAGGGAAAGCAGGGCTTTTTTCATGATAAGAGGTTATTCGCTTTGTTTGAGTTGCTCTACGTATTTGTCTATCTTTGTCATTTCTTGTGGGATATTGATGCTTTGCGGGCAATGACTTACACACCGACCACACCCAATGCAGTGATTCGCTTGTCTCAGGCGCGGCACGCTGCGGTCGTAGCCAATAAGAAATTCGCGACGCAGCTGGGCATAGTCTTCGCTGCCTGGCATAGGCAGGCGTCCCTCGTTCTTGCATTTGTTGTAGTGAACAAATACGGCGGGAATGTTGATGCCGTAGGGGCATGGCATGCAATATTTGCAGTCATTGCAGGGGATAGTCTCAAATCCCACTATCTCCTCTGCTATGTTGGTATGGAGAAATTCCATATCCTCTTCGTTAAGGGGCTCCAGCGGACAGTAGGATAGTAGGTTGTCCTTGAGATGTTCCATATAGGTCATGCCGCTTAGCACGCTAGTCACTCCCTCTCGGGTGCCGGCATAGCGGAAAGCCCATGAGGCCACGCTCCTATTAGGATCCTTCCGCTTGAGTTCCACTGCCACGGGTTGTGGCACATTGCTGAGGCGGCCGCCCAACAAAGGCTCCATTATAAGAGCGGGGATATTGCGCTTGTGCAGTTCATCGTACAGGTATTCGGCATCTGTGTTGCGCTCGTTGATTTCATTGGCATAGTGCCAGTCAAGGTAATTGAGTTCAATGAGCACGATGTCCCAGTGGTAGCGCCCTTCGTCATGCCACTGCAGGAGCATGTCGAATATTTTGATGTCGCCGTGGTAGGAGAATCCCAGATTGCTTATGCGCCCGGCGGCACGCTGTTCCACCAGCCAGTCTAGCAGTTTGTTGTCCATGTATCGGCCGTTGAAGGCAGCGAGGGCATCACCATTTTCGTCGGGCATGCCTATGCCGTGCAGCAGGAGTATGTCAACATAGTCTAATTGTAGCTGTTTAAGCGAATTTTCAAACATTTCTTTCGACTCTTTCAGCCCCCAGGTCTCAGGGGCGAAGTTGGAGAGCTTAGTGCTAACGAGGAAACTGTTTCGTGGATGGCGGCTGAGGGCTATGCCGGTTACGCGCTCAGAGTCGCCCTTGCAGTAGGCTGGAGAGGTGTCAAACAAATTTAGGCCGTGGTCAATGGCATAGTCCACAAGGCGGTTAACCTGCTCCTGGTCGATGGGTGCCTCACTCTCACGTGCGGCTGTGCCGTCGGTGGTGGGCAGTCGCATCATGCCGTAGCCCAGCAGCGAAACCTGCTTGTCGCCCAGGGTGCGCATGGTCATCTTCCCTTTGGGTGGTTCCTGCGTAACGATGGTTGTCGTGGGATTGCTGACCGATTGTTTGCAGGCTGTCATTACTGCCGAGGTAGCCACCACTCCGGCTCCCATCTTCTTGAGAAATGAGCGGCGGGAAATATTGTGTTTCTGTTCTTTCATGGCGTGTGTACTGTTCTGTTCTATAGTCCAATAGTTTCTTGGGGGATTGCTATGGGATTTATATCTCATGGTGCTGCTCATGGCCTTCCACATAGATGGCGGAGAATGGGCGTGACGGGCATACATTCTCGCAGGCTCCGCAGCCGATGCACCGTTCTGTGTTTACTATGGGCACCACGGGGATATTGTCGCTTTTGCCATCCCATAGCGATTCCACGGGCTCCATGCTGATGGCTCCAGAGGGGCAGTGGTGGGCGCAGTTGCCGCAGTTGACATGGTCGGTCAGCACCACGCAATTATCCTTAATCCACACGGCATGGCCAATCTGAATGGCTGCCTTGTCGGCGCGCTCTATGGGCTCTATGGCTCCGGCAGGGCACACTTGGGAGCATCGCGTGCACTCGGGTCGGCAGAAACCGCGCTCGTAGCTCATCTCAGGTTGCATGAGGCGCTCGAGGCTGGTGGAGGGGCGGAGCACCTGATTAGGACATTCGGCCACGCACAGTTGACAGGCGGTGCAGTGCTGCCCGAAATGCCGCAGACTCTTTGCGCCGGGTGGCACCAGCGGCGTGCTGCGGGTGGGGATAGCTTTATCTTCTATCACGGCAAGGCCGCCGTCCACCTTCTTTTTCTCCTGAGCCATCAGGGCGGTGCCAGCGGCCAAGGCGCCGCCAATGAGAAAAGCACGCTTGCCTTGGTCAACGGCGGCAGTGGGCTCGGGGGTTTTAGGGGATTTGTTGGCAGTAGCCAGCCCATAGACCAGGGCTGCCTTCTTGCATTTGGTGAGGCATGTGCCACAGCTCACGCAGCGGCTGTAGTCAACCTTGTGATTCTTAAAGTCAAGGCATTGAGACTTGCAGTTTTTGGCGCAGAGTCCGCAATCGATGCATTTGTCCTGGCGGAAGTGAATCTTCAGCAGCGAGAAGCGTGACAGGAAACCTAGCACAGTGCCTACAGGGCAGATGCTGTTGCAATAGAGACGGCCACGTGTCCATGCCATGTAGAAGATTACCGCGAACGAGGCTACGCCTATCAGCAGTGCGGGCAATGAGCGCAACCATGTATCGACGGAATAGAAGGAGTAGCTGTCGAAATGCTCGGCTATGGCGGCCAGACCGTTGTTTACCAGGATATAGAGCGGCTGCAGCATGGTGGAGACCATACGTCCGTAGCTGCTATACGGCGCCAGCAGTACCACTATGGCAGCTACGCCTGCCACTAGGCTGACGATAAACAGGACCAGCACACTGTAGCGCAACCAAGTATGGGCCTTAGTCAGTTGGTATCTGTGTTTCTTGCTAGTCTTGCGGTGAAACCACGCAATGATGTCCTGCATTACTCCCAGGGGACAGATGACAGAGCAGTAGATGCGGCCGAATATCAGAGTGAGCAACACCAGTGCGCCTATCACTACCAGGTTGAGGGCCATCACTGCAGGCAGCAACTGTACCTTGGCCATCCATCCAAGCCAGATATGAAGCGTGCCGGTGAAGTCGAGAAACAGCAGGGTGATGCCAATAATCATCACCAACGCCAAAGCAATTCTAATGGTTCTTAGCATAGATGTCTAATCTTTTTTTAGTGTTTAATTCCTAACTATCCTGATGCTCAGCTCATAGAGTAGGTATATGGGCAGCACCACCAGACACATGCTCATCACGTCGGGCGGTGTGATGATGGCGGCAACTATCATAATGCCTACCAGGGCGTGGCGTCGGTAGCGGCGCATCCATGCAGCGCTGATGAGTCCGAATCTGCCCAGCATCCAGCACATCACGGGCAACTCAAACATCAGGCCCATTACAAGGGTCGTGGACATGAGCGAATCCATATAGGATTCTATTGAGATAAGGTTGGGAACTTCGGTGCTCACCTGATAGCTGCCGAAGAAATGCACCATCATCGGAAAAACGATGAAGTAGCTGACTAGCACGCCAATTACAAACATTCCGTAGGCCGCCAGCGTGATGCGGAGAGCGTAGCGCTGCTCCTTGGCGTAAAGCGCGGGGCGCACAAATCCAAACAATTCCTTCAGCACCCAAGGCGAGCCGATCACTACGCCGGCTCCAAGGGCTGCTGCCATGTGCAGGCTAAACTGAGTGGTCAGCCCCGTGTTGATAAGCTGTAGATCGCTCATCGGCACACCTGTCAGCCTGTAGGTAAGGAAATCGCCGTGGCTGGGAGCCAGCACTATGGCAAATAGCCAGTCTTTAAGGCAGAATGCAACCACAGCCAATCCCATCACAACCGCGGCAATGCGGATGATGCAGGAGCGCAACTCATTGAGGTGCTCCCAGAATGTCATTTGGCGTTCTTTTCGTCGGTGTCGGTATTCTGGCTGCTCTTTTCGGAGGCTTTGTCGGATTCTTCGCCGTTCATGCCCTCCTTAAAGCTGCGCACTCCCTTGCCGAGTCCTTTCATCAGTTCGGGAATCTTCTTGCCGCCAAACAGCAGCAGCACGACAATTACAATCAGGACAATCTGCCAGATGCCAATTCTTCCAAACATGGTGGTAATATTTTGTAAGAGTGTGAATTACTTGATTATCAGTGCGCGCTGAAGCTTGTCGCTAAGCATAGCGTAGTGTGCCTCGCTTACGGGGTCGGCGTTGCTCACGTTCTTCAGACGGCGGTCAAGATCCTTGAGAGTCATCAGCACTGCGGCGAGAGCATCGTTAGCGGTGGAGTTGCGCATACTGGTATATTCGCTGCAAAGTGTGTTGACAAAGGTGCGCTGCAGGAAGCGGTCGTAGCTGTCTACGGGCTTGCTGGTGTTGAAGTCCTTAAAGATGGCGTTCTTCAGGTCGCTGAGATAGTTGGCGGCACCATAGTTGGGGTTGAGCTGGCCTATGCGGTAGGTGCTTATGAGTGAAGGCAGTATACGATTGGCAACGCTCTGTAGCTGGTCGTCAGGATTGGCGAAGATGCGGTCAGCATAGGGCACGTTGACGAGCCATTCGGGCTTTTCAAAGAGTTGTGCCTTGAGGAATGGCACCACAGCCTTGGCTTTCTCCACTGGCGGAATCTGCAGCATCTTTGTGTTCTGTTCGGGCGCTGAGGTAGTGTTGTACACACCGATAAGGTTGTTGGCTACATGGAGCATGTAGCGATAGTACTGATTTACCACCTGGCCGTACATTGTGCGTACCTTGTCGCTTGTCACATCTGTATCCCAGTAGTTCCAATCGGCTAATTGCGGGAGGATGCGCTTGAGGTTTTCAATACCCAGTTCGCTGGCCTTGATGGCATCGTTGCTTAGGTCTTCAGTCTGGCAGCGCGGGTCGTTGACTCCTCTCTCGCCGTCACCCCACCACAGGCGATTATTGCCATCTAGGCGGCGGCTGACTTCCTGCTTGAGTACATACTGCTCATCTTCGGCAGAGGTGGCGTCAAACACGGGCTTGTAGCCCCACTCGATGGCCCACTTGTCGTAGTCATTGATGCGGGGGAAGAGATTCTTTATTTCCACTCCGTCGCCGGGCTGTGCCACGTAGTTGAAGCGTGCGTAGTCCATAATCGACGGGGTGTGGCCCCATTTCTCAAGGAAGCTGTTGGAGCGCAGGCTATCCACGGGCACGGTGCTGGAGGAGCCGAAGTTATGCCTCAGGCCGAGAGTGTGGCCTATCTCGTGGGAGGATACGAAGCGTATCAGCTCGCCCATCAGCTCGTCGCTGAACTTAGCCTTGCGGGCCTCGGGGTCAATGGCGGAGCACTGCACCTGATACCAGTCGTGCACGAGCTTCATCACATTATGATACCAGCCCACGTGACTCTCCATTATCTCGCCTGAACGTGGGTCGTGAACATTGGGGCCGTAGGCGTTGGCAATGTCGGAAGCAAGATACATAATGAAGGAATAGCGGGCATCCTCCATCGACATGGTGGAGTCGTTCTCAGGCCACTCTTTGGCGGTGATGGCATTCTTCCAACCGGCTTGCTCAAAGGCGACATTCCAGTCGTTGACACCTTGAATCAGGTAGGGCCTCCACTGCTTGGGCGTGCCGGGATCGATGTAATAGACAATCTGCTTCTTGGGCTCTATCAGTTCGCCATTGCGCTGCTTGGCAGCGTCTTCTTCGTTCTTGGGTTCAAGGCGGCGGCGTGTGATGAAATAGCGCTCCTCCACTGACTGCTGGGCATCGGAGTAAAGATCATAGCCGTCGATGAAGAAGCCCACACGGGGATCGAAGATACGCTGGCGCATAGGCTCCTTGGGCAGCAGCACAAACGAGGTGTTCATGCCGAAGGTATAGGTGCCACCGTTGCTGGTGTTGAAGGTGCGTACTACGCGTATCTCCGTGTTGAGGGGATAGGAGTGGATGCTCTCCACATAGCTGGCGCCGGGATTCTGCATCGTGATTCGCAGCTCCGTCTTGTGATAGTTGGCAAGGCTGAAGGCATCGTTCTGCAGTAGCAGTGATGAGATGTTGATTTTATATTTATGGTCCTTGGTCTCTTCTATCTTGAATATGCCGAGGATAGGATCGCTGCTGCTGACATTCACGGCCTTAGATATGGCGTCGATGGTGTCGGCGTGTATATACATGCGATTCTGGCGTAGCAGCAGTGCATCTTTGCCACTGGCGAAAGTCTTCTCGAAATAAACTGTCTGCTGACGCAGTTGCTCACCTCCGTAGATTTCCAGTCCTGCGGGAGTGGAGGTGAAGCGCGTCACGGTAAGCAGCATACGGCCCAGTATGCTGTCGGGCACCTCGATAAACCAGTTGTCCTCGTCCTTTGTGGCGGGCAGCATGGCGGCTTTGTCGTTGAAGATAGGCGACTTGGGCACTCCGGCCTTGGTTGTAGCAACGCCACCTTTTTTCTTGTCATCCTTGGTGGCTTGGGGAGCCTTCGGCGCCTTGGGCGTCTTGTCGGGACTGAGGTTGAAGCCGCAGCAGATGTCGTCGGTTAGTGTCAAGCGGCCGTTGTCAAACGTGATGTCGCTTATTTCCTGTGCGTGGCTCATGGCGGTGCCGATGGCCATCGATAGAAGGATAAAAAGTGTTTTCTTCATAGTAGTTGTGTATGTTTTGTTTGCAAATTTACAAATATTATGTCAAAGAGAGGGAATTATCATAGCTTTAAATTTGAGATTTGAGGTTTGAGATTTGAGGTTTAGCCAAGTCCGGAGGCGACTTCTATTTTTCTATTTTTCAATTCTTCAATTTTCCTAACTTTTTCTTAACTTCCTGTATTCTCCTTCCTCTGGAAGCACGGGAGATGGCATCTCAGGCAAAGCACTCTTGTCGTCTGGCCCTCTACAATCTTAAACCTGTCGTCCGGCCGCTGCCCAACCAGCCACACGATGTCCTTGCCGTTGGTCACTACCAGCTGGCGCTCTTTCTGGAAGGCGCTCATCTTGCAGTCTACCATGTAGCGGCTCACCAGCTTGCGCCCCTTCATGCCGTAGGGCACAAACCAGTCACCCTCTCTTACATGGCGCATCTCTATCCTGTTGCCAACCTTGTCGGCATCGAGCATGGCAACGCGCGGGTCGCGGCTGATCTCCTTTATCTCGCCGATATCCACAATGCGGATCTCTATCTGTATCGTTTCCTCAGAGTCGCATGCTCTTTTCTCTCTCACGACGAGGCAGTCGCGGTCGCGCAGCAGGTCGTGGGTGGCGCTGTGCCACACTGCGCCGCTCTGGCCGTTGCGCCGCTGCCAGATGTCGCTGATCTGCGCGGGAGTGAACCCCATGGGGTGCAGCAGTTCATAGAGGGCGAGGTGCTCCTTGACGTCGGTCAGGCTTATGCTCATGCTGCCGTCGGCCAGCCTTACCTTATTTATATATGTGTGCTGCTCAACAAACTGCTGCACCTCGCGGGCGTGGTCAGCATTGCTCAGCAATGTGTCCTCTATCGAGGGATTGAGCTCTCTCAGCAGCGGCAGAAGCTTGAGCCTCACCACGTTGCGTTTAACATCGGCCACAAGGTTGCTGCTGTCGGTAACGAAGTCCTGGCCCAGTTCGTTCAGATAGTCAAGTATCTGCCGGCGGCTCACGTCGAGCAGGGGCCTCACCACATCGCCGTTTCGGCGAGGCATGCCGGCCAGGCCTCTGAGGCCCGTGCCCCTCACCGTGTTGAGCAGGATGGTCTCCACATTGTCGTCGCGATGGTGGGCTACCGCCACGCAGTCGAAGCCCCCCTCCTCCTTCAGCCGGCGGAAGAAGGCGTAGCGCTGCTCGCGGGCTGCCATCTCTATGCTGATGCCGTGCTCCCGCGCATAGTCGGCAGTGTGGAAGTCAACCCTGTGCAGCATCACGCCAAGGGAGCGGCAAAGGTTGGCGCAGAAGCCCTCGTCGCGGTCCGACTCCGCCCCACGCAGGTGGAAGTTGCAGTGAGCAGCCTCACACTGGTAGCCCAGCTCCAGCATCACCCTGAACAGAGCCACAGAGTCGGCGCCGCCGCTCAGGGCCACCAGTACGCGCGTCTTGCTGCTGTCCTTCAAGGCGGCAGGGGGCATGATGGCATGACGCTCGATGCTCTGGGCAATAATCTGCGGGAAAGGGGTAGGCATAGGGCGTAAGTACTTTTAATTTAGGTACAAAATTAGTCCTTTTCTTGCTCTCGCAAGGCCAATCAAAGCAAAAAAAACTGCAATCTTCTTGGTGCGTAAGCAAAAAAGTACTACCTTTGCCGTTGCTTTTGCTCTCACTGCTCTTTGATATCGGCACCGGCTTCGCCGACAGCCGATGAGCAGTTCGCGATGCCTTCGGCATTGCCGCTGCTTTTGCTCTCAGACTTGCTCTGAAGATTGCAACGGCAAGCTATTAAAGAATGGTACCTTGGCCGAGTGGCTAGGCAACGGTCTGCAAAACCGTGTACAGCAGTTCGAATCTGCTAGGTACCTCAGGGTGCATTGAAAGAATCACGCCAAAAGGTGTGGTTCTTTCTCTTTTGTTATACTGCGCAGCAGTCAGCCTCGCTGTGTGGTGCACTCCAGCCGGCAGTTTTTCCTATCGCGCCAGTCCCTTTGTGGGACAGCGCTTCCTGGTAACTATAGCCAGACATTAACAATAACCGAACCGCAAATTCCCGCACTTAAGTTCTGTCCTTCCGCCTCTCAATCGCAATCTCGCACGCCGGAACCCCAAACTAACACATTTTTTTGCGTGCTCACGAAATCTAATCGCGCCGAAACGAAATCTAATCGCGCCAAAGTCAAATCTAATCGCGCCGAAACTGTACGCCTCTGCGCGATTAAAAAAAATCTCTACGAAATTAGGAATATTATAAGCGAAGTATGACATCTTTTTAGTGATAGATTTGTTAGACTTGATAGTGATTTAACAAATTTTTTTACAAGCAAATAACGAAATTAAGGATTTTATAATAAGCTTAATTTTTGAGTTTGATAATTTCACATTCTTAAATTACGGGAGCACACAATAAAAATACACGAGTACGTGCTTTTGTTTAGCGCGTGCGCAGCCGGTCCTCGCGTGCGCGCAGATGCTCCACGCATGCGCTCGTATTTTAATAATGTGTAGGCAAAAATAAAATGGCCGCACTAAGTACGGCCATTTTATTAAAGGCAGAAAAGATATCGGTTCTTTGAGGAGAAGCTTGCTGCTCAGGATGAGTCAGGGCTTCTGCCTGTCGTGTTCCAGTTTCTTCTCGTAGAATCGCACCTTTGTCTGGGCGCGGTCGAGCTGAGTGTCCACTGAATCGCGGGCGTAGATGTCGAGTCCCTGCTGTGAGGCTGTCTGCTCGGCGGCTGTCAGCTCCACCCGGGCCTCTGCCAGCTCTATGGAGTCAAGCAGCAGTATGCCTTCCTCGCGGGCGCCGAAGGCCTCAGCTGTGCGGGTGCGCAGGCTGTCGATGCATTGCTTGGCAAGGGCGTAGTCGGAGCGGCTAAGCGCTGTGCGTGCCTTGGCCAGCCACTGCTGCCCGGCCTGTTCGGGGTCGGCGGGCGCCTCGCCTTTACTGCAAGACATTGCCACGCAGCAGCACAGGATAATTGTCAGGTATTGAACTTTGAGCATAAATCCTTGAATAGTATTCTTCTTGCGCGTGAGCCGTAGGGCCGGTGGCGTGTGAATACAGACTATAGCGCTGTGTTTTTTACTTTTCAATCACTATCTTTTTGCCGTTGATGATGTAGAGGCCTTCGCTGAGCTGAGTACCGGTAACCTTGCGGCCTTGGAGGTCGTAGATCGTTTGAGATTTTAGGTCAGCGGCTTGGGATTTGTCCTCTATAGCCTCTACGGCATCGATGATGGGATCTTTGTTTTCTTCAATGTAGGCGAGCTTCTTGGCATAGGCGGCGGCGTAATGCTTCATGCCCAGATCGCTGGGGTTGATGCCGTCGAGGAAGTCCTCCTCGTTGAGGCCTAGCTCTTCCTGTGTCATATAGAAGAGGTTGGTGTAGCCGTCTTGCGTGAGTTGGTCATAGGCTTCCCTGAGCTGCTCGTTGGCTTTGGTATGAAGCTCGTCCTGACCGGGACGGATGAGGCGGTCCGGGGCTCCAGGGCTCTCCACCAGCAGCACTGGGCGGTTGGTCATGGCTTGCAGGATCTTGACTCCTGCCACTACGCGCTCCTTGATGAGCTGGGGTATGGTCTTCATGTCGGGCATGGCATCGATGATGAATACACGGGGCTTGAGGTCGGCCATCACCTTGAAGATGCCTTCGTCCAGCTTGGCGTTGTCGGCGAAGCCCATGTTGACAATCTGCGCATCAAGCTCGCGGCCCAGCATGTTGGCCCATGAGTTGCCGGGGCGGCTGGCTGAGCTGCCTTGCACGGCAGAGGAGCCATAGACCACGATGGGCTCATCGTCCTCCGGCACCTCGATGTACTGGAAGGAGGTTCCCTCGTCCACTCCTACCTCCAGCTTGCTTACGCCGTTGAAGTTGGGCATGTAGAGCATGTATTCGCACTCTTTGTTGCCCTCCATGTTCTGCGGCACGATGTTGCGGAAGTTGGCGGTGGCTGGGGTGCCGAAGCCGTAGTTGAGGTGGTTGCCCAGCCAGTGGAATGTCTTGCCGTCGTCGCTGCGGGCGTATAGGTCTACGCCGCTCTGGCCGAAGGATGAAATGTTGTAGTGCTGTACGGCCTGCTTGGTGAGGGTGAAGCGAACTCTGATGGATGTGGCGTCGGTGCGGAAGCGCACATAGAGACCTGCACTGAGCTGGGAGGCGTTCCAAAGAGTGACGTTGTTGAGCTTAGACTTCTTGGTGATGGGCAGTCGCTGGAATTTATTCTGCGAAAGCTGAGGCCAGCCCTGGCCGAAGATGTGGAATCCGCCCTCGCTGGCGTCATGCCACGTCTGGCCATTGACCATTGACCATTGACCACTGACCATTAAGATGAGTAGTATGATAAGTTTTTTCATCGCTTAGTATTGTTTTAATTGTTTAGCAGGTTATTCAGATTGTCCAGCAATAATCTTATCTGACTGACGTCGTCTGCGGTTGCCGTCTTATCTTGCCGTTTCGCTCTGGCCTGTGGCAATGCCGCATACAGGGCATCGGCGGCTTGGGCTACGCCTGTGACGGCGGTGTAGGGGGCGGTGGCTGACGGCTTGGCTCTATAGACTTGGAATTCGCCTATGCAGAACGCCGGTCCGCCTCCGATGATGGGGCTGTTGCTTGCTGTCTCTGCCACTTCAAACCTGACGTAGCGGTAGGTCTGCCACATGATGATGGCTTTGGAGTCGTAGTAGGTGACGTCGGTGCCTGTGGGCAAATTGGTGAGGCGCTCTATATAGTTCCAGTTGACGGAGTCATTGCTTGCGTAGACGTCAACAGTCTTCCATGGGAAGGTCGGCCAGCTGGGGTTTCGTCCGTAGCGGAAAACAATGGCGTCGGCGGCATTGCCCTTGAGGTCTACCTGCAGGAAGTGGTAGCCCTCGGGCGGGGTGCCGTGGTTCTTGTTGTGGAGCGAGAAGAAGTAGGAGTTGAGATTGCCGTCGATGAGGTTGGCGTACTTATTGTTGGGATAGGGGCAGTTGCAGAAGTACTGGCAGTGCTCCGGGTCGTTGTCGTCGGCCTCGGTGACAAGTTTCTGGCTGTCGTCGGCAACTGCATCGTCGCCATAAGCGAGGAGATATGCTTGTTCGGCGGCAGTGATAAGGCTGTCGAGGGCTATTGACTCGGATGTCTCGCCGTTGATGGCATCAACAACGTCCTTCGTAACTCGCCTGAAGAGGGCGATATAGTCGGCTGTCGCAGTGTTGGCTTCTACTATCTGCGCTGCTTCAATCATGGCTGTCTGCAGTGCTCTTGTCTTGATGTTTACTGTAGTGTTGGTGAGGAATGGAGCGTCATCTGCCGACACTACGGGATACATCTGAAATTCGCCGATGGCAAAGGCCGGGCCGGCACCGATCTTCAGGTTGCCCTCTGTGGCATTGACGGAGAAGCGCAGGTGTCGATAGGTCTTTCCAAGTTTGATGATAGGCGAATCGTAGGTGTCGGAGGAAGGCAGTCCGGAGAGTTCGGTTATCTCGGTCCATTGCTCGCCATCGTTGGAGGCTAGCACTGTTACGTCCTTCCATGAGAATGTGGGCCAGCTGCTGCTGCGTCCGTAGCGGAAGATGAAGGCGTCGACGGGATTGTCGCGGAGATCCACTTGCAGATAGTGCGGCTCGGTGGGCTCGCCATAGGTGCGGTCGTGGATGGTGATGAAGAATGTGCTGCGGTCGCCGTCAAGGAGGTTGCGGTAGTATCCCCAGACGCGGGTGTTCTCGGGCATCTTAGCATTGCTGGAGAACTGACAATGGGCGGGGTCGTTGTCGTTGGCCTCGGTGATGAGCTTGGTGTTCTCGTCTGCCTGTAGCGCCATGGCCAGATCTATCACTTCCTCAGCCTCGGCTATGGCAGCCTCCAGCTCGATGGTCTCCTCGGTCTTCATGGTGCGCAGTATCTCGTCAAGCACGTCGGTGTCGGTGACGGCGCGCAGATACCAGGTGTACCATCCGTAGGCCTGGCTGGTGGGGTCGGTGGCGGAGTAGCTGGATGTGGACATGTTGAACACGTCGGCACCGTCGGCAGAGCCGAAGTAGTTGCTGTTGGGTATGTAGGGCAGGCTGTTGGCCGTATTGCAGATGCGGAAGCGTGCCGACCAGTCGGTTTCAGGAGTGATGACCTGATTGGTGAGCAGCTTGTTGCTCATGGTGAGCGACTGTCCGTTGCCAGCTGTGTTGATATAGGTGGCGGTGGCGCAGTTCTGGATGGCCCAGTTGCCGTCGGCTTGCTCGGTTATCTTATAGATGTAGGCGGTGCTGAGGGAGTCGAGCTTGGCCCAGTTGAGGGCAGTGCCCTTGGTGTACATGGCCATCTCGTAGCCCTTGGTGTCATAGAATCCGTCGAAGGCGCTCACGATATAGTAGTAGCCTTCCTCCATGGGGTTGCGGGTGGTGCGTATCTCCTCCATGGTGGAGCGGATGTCGGCCATGAGGCCTTCGCACTGGGCATCGCATGAGTGGCTGTCAATGGCCTCCTGGGCAGCGGTTAGCAGCTGGTCGATTTTCACTTTCAGGGTTTCGGGCGTCTCGCCGGGATTACTGCCGAAGTGCCATTTCTTAAGCTCGTGGCGTGTCTCGCGCACCAGTGTGTCGATGGGCAGGCCTTCGCCGCCGCTAGCGGTGTCGGGATTAGCTATGATGTAGTTGATTTTCTCAATATAGGCATCGGCGTATTCACGCATGCCGATGTCATTGGGGTGGGTGCCCTCAATCATGGCATCCTCGGTGGCGCCAATCTCCTCCTCGGTGAGGTAGAAGACATTGCGAATGCCTTCGTATTCTATTTCCTCAAAGGCTTCCTTAAGCTTGGCATTGCCCTTGGAGTCGATGTTGTCCTCGCTGGGCGACATTACCTTGTCGGAGTTGCCGAAGCTCTCTACCAGCAGGATGGGGGCGTCGCTCACGGCGCGCAGCTTCTTTACTCCGCTGAGTGTGCTGTTGACTATGGAGCCCGGTGAACTTTTGATGTTGGGTATGGCGTCGATAATGAAGAGCTTGGCCTGCTTGAGCTCGGCTAGCATATCGAAGACCCCGCTCTCCATAAATGCGCTACCGGAGAAGCCTAGGTTGATGACATTGCTCTCCAGCTCACGGCCAATGATGCTGGTCCATGCCATGCCCGGACGACTGGCCGAACAGCCCTGGCAGATGGAGGTGCCATAGGCCACGATGGGCTTGTCGTCCGCTGGTACGCTCACGTACTCAAAAGTGCAGCCTTGATCCACGCCTACGCTCATGGCGCTGACTCCATTGTACATGGGGAAGTAGAGCATATACTCAGGGTCGCTGCCATCGTCGGAGGAGGCGGGGCTGAGGTCGGAATAGGTGTATGTGGCATTCTGACCGTTGAAGGAGAATTTCTTCTGCTGGCTTACCCAGTGCCACTGGCCGCCCTGCTGTCTCCAATAGAGGTCAACGCCGCTCTGCAGCGTAACAGGCATGTTATGGTAGCTCAGTGCGCTGCCAGTGAGAGTGTACTTAACGTAGATGGTCTTGGCATTGGTGGTGAAGCGCACGTTGAGGCCTGCCGTGTTCTTCGACAGGTTCCATACACCGCTTGGCACCTTGCTTTGAGCGCTGGCGGGAAAACGCTGATAGGTAGAGCCTATCTCAGAGGTCCAGCCTTGGCCGAACAGGATGCCGCCTTGATTAGCGTCATGCCAGATTTGGCCGTTGACAATTGATAATTGACAATTGACGATTAAGGCGAGCAATATTATTAATTTTCTCATATTACTGAAGGATTTAAACTTTTTAATAATCATTGTCGTCGTTATCTTGGCTGTCAAAGATTGTTGGACCCCAGAAACTTCTGGACTTGTCGGAGTCGCTGTCATCAGTCTTGCTGTCGTCTTTGGATACGTCAAGCATCAACACGGGAAGGTGAAGATGCACGTCCTCCAGCATCGGGGTGATATATTTTTTTTTCATGGCGAGAGTTACTTTATAAGGATTTTCTGTGAGGTACCATTGTTATACCTTATTATATTAAGGCCTTTTTGTAGAGTGCTGCGCTTTGTGCCGTCGGCGGAGTAGATGGTGTATTGCCCACGGTTTTCCATTCTTTGCTCGTTGCTGTCTATTCCCGTGGGGTCGTCGCTGCTGAGGCTGAGCTTGAAGGTGTTGCTCGCTGCATCGCCCAGGTTGAGATAGAAGCGGAAGGCCTTGATGGTGGACGTGGCGGTGGTCTTTACAAAGACGTCATCCAGGTCTAGCTTGTAGAATCCTTCGCCGATGTCTTTGTTGGTGTAGGAACCTATTATCTTGTCGGTGTTTACAGGTGTGATGGCTGCCATGATCATGTCGGTAAAGGTGAGCTGATAGTCGGCGGTGACGGTAGTGGCAGGCAGTTCTACTATGCAGGGAGTGCCAGCTGCTACGCTGGTTGTCTCGCTGAAGGTGATGGTGCTGCCGTCTACTCCGCTGAAGGTGTAGAGCTTGGCGCCCTCAACGGGAATGTTGATGACCCTCAGGTCAAGCGGCACGCACACGGTGTTGAGACCCGCATAGAGTTTGCGTGTGATGGTGGCGCTGCCGGCCACGAGGCTTCCTTCCATGGGGGCAAAGTCGGTTTTGTCCAAGAGGCTCAGATTTTCACAGTAACCGTTGCTTACAACGTTTGTGCCGAGCAGCCTGCCGTCGCTGACATAGATGAGGGCATTGGTGCCGCTCACCAGGGCGCTAAGTTGTTCGGCGGTGGTGCCGGTGGGTAGGGTGGCTGCTGTAAGGTCAACGGCTGTCACTTTCTCCTTGCTGTCGATGAAGGTCTTGAGGATCGTGAGGCCAACCTCGCTGTCGGTGGTTATGACACCATCGGCATAGGTGTAGTCGGCTCCTAAGATGTTAGCGATTACTTCGGCGGGCACGCGGCGGAGGTACCAAGCATCGAATCCGCTGGTGGCCTGCTTGTAGTAGCGGCCTACGGCATTGTCGCCATAGGCCTTGATGTAGTAGGTAAAAGAAGTGCCGCTGTCTGTCCACTTAAATTGACCTTCGGCATCGTAGGTAAACTTCTGGTAGGTGGCTGTGGGCACGTCGCTTACCAATGTCACATTGTTGGCATCTATTTGATTGCCTACATAAAGGCCGCTGCCAAGGTTCTGCACGGTGTACTGTCCCGTTGCAGTTTCCTTAACCTGCCAGATGGCATATTTGTCGGGCTCATTGTAGTTCTTACGGTTCACGACATTGGTGCCGTCGTTGGGGTCGCAAGCGCGGCAGTTCTGTCCGGCCAGCGAGCTCCATGCACTCTCGATATAATAGTAGTCGTCGGTAACGGGCAGCACTCCAAGATCGTTTACTGTTTCATAAGCGGTTTTGAGGTTGTCGATGGCGGTGCGTATCTCCTGACGGGTGCTTGTGGCGGTGAGGGCGTTAATAGCTGCCACAGCCTCAGTGTAGGGCTGCACCTTGCTCTCGTCGAAGCAGCCTGGGTCGCTGCCTGTGTTGGGGAATACCTTGTTGCCATATTCGGCAATCACTTCGGTGAGCTCGTCTTGTATACTTAGGTTTTGCTCGCCAGTATAGACATTCCATGCCGGCCACATGGTGTTGGTGGGATAATTGGTGCTGTTGATGTAGAACACGTAGTTGTAATTGCCGAAGCGGCAGGGACGCACCCAGTTGTCGGCATCAATGGAGTAGTGGATTACTACGGCCCCGTCATTGCCGTAGCCATTCATGTTAATGTTTTGCTTGGCCTTTACGTCTTCGAGTGTCAAGAAGCTGAAGGGATATGCATTGGTCTTGTCATCCACCAGTTTTTTGGAATTTTCCGACAAAGAAGAGAAATCGGTCGTGCCGAAATATTTGCCTGAGGTAACATCCTTGAGGTAGTAGGTCGGCTTGTCGGTGTAGATCTTGTCGTAGCCTCCGGTAGCTTCCAACTGCCATATTGCAGCAGGGATTCTGCCTTCGTCATTGCAAAGGACGGCATTTCTTCCGCTTTCGGCAGGGTTGGCAACCATGAACTTAGGAGAGTTTTGCGTGCCGGGGGCACTCTCGAAGATGGCGGTGGAGCCATCGGTAAGGTCAGAGGCGTTGATAGACCAATATTTCTTGCCGCCCTCCACGTATGGTACCTGCTCATACACTGCCTGCAGCTGGGCCTTGAGGTCTGTGTAGTAGGAATTTTCACCAGAGGGAGTATCGTCGAGCGCTGTCTTGGCATCTGCCAAAGCGTCTGCCAGCGCTGTCTTCTGTGCTGCGGTAAACGCTACGTCATCGTATGTGGGGTCTGTCATGATGGCATAGTAACCGTTAACCTCATCATAGTATGCCTGCAGGGCTGCGATGCCCTCCGCGGCCTTACTGCTGTTGGGTTCTTCTGCTGCGTAAGCATTCCATGCATACCAGTCGGCATTGGTAGGATATACGGTGGAACTGATATAGTAAACCTGGGTATATCCGCCAAATCGACTAAGGCGGAACCATGTGCCGTCGCTGTTGCTATGGTGAATGAATACTGCCTTGGTATTGCCATAGCTATTGACGTTGTGGCCTTCCTTGGTCTTTATTTCGTCGGCAGTGAGCAGGCAGAAGGTGTAGGCTAGCGTGGTGCCTTCCACCATACGTTTGTCTCCTTGGTTTATTGAGGTGGTTGAGGATGCAGCACCATAGTATTTGCCAGTGGTCACGTCTTTAAGGTAGTAGAGGGGCTTGTCAGTGTAGATGGCATCATAGCCACCGGCACTTTCGAACACCCACTGGGCTGCGGTGCCAACGTCAGTCAGCGCCTCATCGCACATAACTGCGTTTGCATTAGCATTGGTGGGATGCGCCACCATGTATTTTCCGTTGTAGGCGGTCGGACCGCACTCCAGATAGAGTTCCATTCCAGCCTTGATTTCTGATGCTCCAACGAGTACGGGGTCATCAGCTAGCGCCGTTATGCTAATAGCCGTTAGGCATATTGCTGTAAGCGCAAAATGGAGATAAAATGTGTGTTTTTTCATCTTTTGTAAGAATATCTGTATTGTTAATAATTGTCTGGATTATAGATTATTGTATTCAAATTTAGGAATATCTTTTTCTTTTATTCGAATGTCATAAAGGACGAAAGTGTTTTTTGCTTGTCGAAATGCGAAGATTGCAATGCGAAGATTGCAAAAGCGCAGTGAAAGGTTCTTTGTCATATGAAAAACAATCCGCCTGTTTCCCACAGGAAGCAGGCGGATTGTTGTCAAGGAAGACTTTCTGGCAATTTGATTACCTAGCCGTCGGCCGGCAAGGAGATTTAATTGCCCAATGCTTATATTGGCTAATTGTTAGAAAAGTCTACTTTACTATAATCTTCTGGCCGTCGGCTACGTAAATGCCAGCAGGCATGGGGATGAAGTGAGTGCCTTGCACGAGTTCATTGAATACGCACTTACCGTCAACGGTGTAGATGCGGAACTCTTGTTTGTCCTTGCTGGCGATGACGACTCCTCCGTCACGCGGGGTGATGGTCTGAGCATTGCCATCGGCGATGGCGTCGTAGATGCTTGTCTCGCCGTCGGCCTCAGCTACGTCGAGCTCTTGGCGGTAGAGTGTGAACTTGGTGAAGTTGCAGCGGCTATAGGAGCTGAGGTTGTATAGTATGCCGAGGCTCACCTGGGTGTCTTGCCCCAGGACGAAGTCAATACTGCTGGCATTGGCTATGCTGGCGTGAGCCAGGGATGAGCCGAGAGTAGAGTTTGTGCTTAGTTCATCGCCGAGGGTGGCCACGAGGTATACGTTGGTCATGGTGCCGGAAACAGTGCTGGGGGTTGCCACGAAGTGGTATTTGCCAGCGGGCAGGGTGACGGTCTGGAATGCTCTATGGTCGTTGATGGCCGACGCAAAGCCAAAGTATGTGGTGGAGAGACAGAAGTCGCTGTAGTAGTTCTTGTCAACGTGCACACCTGTGGTGGTGTTGCCTTCTGTGGTGGAACCGATCACCTGCCATGGTCCCTGGAGAGCGTAGAATCGGTTGGTGTTATAGTTGTTGACAATAGTGCTCTCGTCGTAGAGGAAGGGACGCTCATAGTTCTTGAGATAGGTGTCTGTCACGTCGAGGCTCTTGAGGTCAGCTGGCTCAAGGTCAAGGGTGAAGACTCCAGTGGCCAGTGGCCAAGCATCGCCATCGGGACCGAAGCCTGTGCGGACGCCGTCGTGCTTCTGCAAGGAATGGTCGGTTACGTTGCCCTGACCATCGTTGAAGTCATAGTAGAGTACCAGGCCTGACGTTTCCTCGGGGTTGGCGATGGGGGTGTTGGCATTGGCCTTGATGGCAGAGGCGGTGAGAGATTTGCTCCAGATGCGCACTTCGTCAATGAGACCTTTGTAAGGGTTGAGGGGGTCGCTGATGGTCATCATTCCGTTCCATTTGCCACTGGTGTAGGTCAGCTTGTTTTCGGGCTCGGAGAAGAGCTCGCCGTCGCGATAGAAGCGAACAGTGCCGAGGCTATAGGTGATGGCGTAGTGGTGCCACTGATTGAGAATAACGAAGTTGGAGGGACTTATCATCGTGGAGCCGTTGATTACTATCTTGTAGGCTCCGTTGGCTTCACCGCCCATATGGAGGAAGTCATTGACTGTGGCAAAGCCGCCTGCGCCGGTGTACTGCTGGGGATTCATCCACCACTCGATGCTCCATGTCTTGGAGTTGGTCTGGAGCGGGCAGATAAATGTTACGGCCTGATCGCCGGCAAAGCTGAGTGCGTTCTTGGCATCGGCATTGCTAACGTAGAGGCGGCGCTTCTGGGTGAGCGACTTGCTGCCCACGTCGTTGGAGGTGGTGAGGGATACGTCGTAGACACCGGGATGCTTGGGAGTGTAGGACGAGTTCTGGCCGTTAACTCCTAGCACGCGCTTGCCGTTGTCGAGGGTCCAGAACCAGTTGTCGGCATTGCCGCGGCTATTGTCGACGAGATAGGTCTGCTCGCCAAGGAGTATGGCGCTGGGGTTGACGCTGAATCCCGGGGTGGGGGCGGCAGCTTTGACGGTTACCTTCTTGCTCTTGAGGGAGGTGCCGGAGGGGTTGGTGGCTGACAGGATTACGGTGTAGGTGCCAGGGGCGTCATAGACAGCGGTGGCATTGGTGCTGTTGACAAGCTCATCGTGAGCCCCGCGAATAGCCCAAGTGTAGGTGGCATTGGCACCTGTGGAGCGGTTGATGAAACTGAAGAGTTCACCGGCATCCTTGGTATCTTCGGCTATGTCGAAGTCGGCTACGGGCTTGGTGGCGGGACGGACATAAATGTCCTTGGTTACTTCGGAGGTGCTGCCATCGGCGTTGGTGATAGTCAGGGTGATGGTGTGGTCGCCCGAGGTGTTATATATAATGTAGGGCGACTGGGTGGTAAAGGTCTCTGTTTGGGCTCCGGGTGCGCTCCACCTCCAACTTGTGCATGATAGAGGGGCAACGGCAGAGTATTGCACGGGCGAACCTGCGAAGGCAGAGTCCTGTGCGGCGGTGATGGAGGGAGTGATGGCAATCTTGCCTCCCTGCAGGATGCTATTGTCGATGGTGAATGCTTCCTGTCCAACGCCTCCTATGAGTGTGGCGTGCATACCGCCGGCATAGTCGCGTACCTTAAGCTGACCATTTTCCTCAAAGGTGGTCATGGGCAGATAGACGAGCAGGTCATTCATGGCTGCGGGGTTGGCGATGGCTTCATCCTTGCCGCTGAATATCTCGGATAGGCTGCGGGCGGACTTCCAGACGCGTAGTTCGTCAATGGTGCCCTCCATGAGGCCGTCGGTTAGGCCTACTATGAAGTCGCCCATGGCGGGTATGCCGCTGAAGGTGGAGGAGGTGACGCTCTTCTTTTTCATACCATCAATGTAGATGGTAATGGTGTTGCGGTCCACCACGATGGCTATGTGTTTCCACTGGCCATTCCTGATTTGAGAGGCGGTGGTAGCGGCGAAGTCGTTGTTGTTGGCGGTGCTCCATCCGGCGGCTATCTGGCCGCTGGCGGAGGCATTGATAAAGAAGTCACCGTCTTCGCTACCCATCTTGTTGCTCAGGGAGTTGAGCTTGTTGGTTTTGAGCATAAACTCAAAGGTGGCCTGATAGATTTTCTTGGAGAACAGGTTGGGTATGCAGAGCCCCTGCTGACTGAGGGTGAGCACCTGGTTGTCGGTATTGTCAAAGATGTTAGGTGTGCTGGCATTGTTACTCAGGTCGGAGATGAGCTGCATGCCTTTGTACTTATAGACTGCGGCTACGGCATACACGGCATCGGGATCCTTGACGGTATAGTTGTTGCGCGAAGTGCCAACGCTGTCGATAAGCTGGCCGCCTTGATATATATAGTATTTGTTGCGCGGCAGGGTAGTAGCTTCGGGCGCGCTCCAAGTGAGGGTGTTCTTGTTGAGCGTGGCATTGAGTGGGGGATTGATGGCTTCGCCAGGCACTGTTACAGCAATGGTTATGGCCTCTCCGCCACCCTGGATGTCGATGGTGTCGATGTCGAAGGGAATCTCCACAGGGTTGTCCTTGTCGTATTCGTAGTTAAGGATGGAGGCCTTGTAGAGATGGCCCTGGCCGATACCTCCGCTCTTGGTTTTGATAGTGAGGAAGTATTTGATGGGCTTCGACTTGTCGAAACTCTCGCCGAGGTCGGTGAGGTCATAGCCAAATTCCATAGGCTCATAGTGGTAGCCGTCGGTCCAGCGACCCAGCATGGGGCATTCGGGCGATACGCCGTCCTGGTCGAACTTGGTTACCTGTTGGAAGTGAACAAACGGGGTGGTCTGCTCGGGATTAGCCTTGCTGGTGTCCTGAGCCATGCCGCCGATAAGGGAGAGTTCCCAGCGGTGGTCGTAGTCCATCAGAATCTTGATGGTGCGCAGGGGGCGGTAGTTGTGGCGGTAGTGGTAGAGCTCGATGGCCCATGGCAGGGTGTGGTTGCCTGCGTCGTTGATCATGGAGTAGCTGTGGGCATAGGGACAGTAGATGAAGCCTTGGTTGCACCAGTTGGCACCCCACGAGTTACAGATTATCCATGCGCCTTTCTCGTCCTTGTCCTCTTCGCCGGCAATTCCGTTTTGGTCAAGGTCAAATTCAATGCGGTCGTCGTAGCCGCAGATGGTGAGGCCGTGGTCGTATGTCTTGCCCCAGCGCCAAACATATTTCTTCCCGCTTACTCCGAGCTCATCGTTTACGGCTGTGGATGGGATATTTTCCCAAGTACCGCCGCTGGCAACGCCAAATCCGGCGCAACCGCCTTCAATGTAGCCTTCCTCGCCGTAGTGATTCCAGAGCCACTGCTTCAGGTCCTCGCGGGCGCCGTACCAATTACTGAAGTTGGTGCCATAGAAGAAGTCAATCATACGGTTGTGCATGGCGTTAAACCACTTGTCGTAGCCCTGCATCCAGCCGAAGTAATAGTATTCGGGTACCTGATAGCCGAAGTCATTGCTGTAGGTGCGGCCGCCGTAGGTAGTTACGTTGGGGATGCCGTTGCCCACAGCCATCGGGGTCTTGGCTACGTCGGTGTTGGTAAAGAGCCAGGTGAAGTGGCTGGGATATTGGTTCTCTTCGAGCGATGCGTCGGTATTGCGCATGTTGTTCATGTCGTGGGTGAAGATGTAGCCGATGGCCTGGGCGGAACCGCAGGAACCGCCGCTCTGGTTGAACACCGGCGGGAAGAACATGCTCAGCGCATTGTTCAGGTGGTCGGGACGCTGGGTGGCGGAACCTGACTTGGCAGCTGCCTGCCTCTTCAGTTTCTTGAACGGACGCTCCAGAGCGGGGTCATAGGGCCTCCAGTCGGGATACTTGCTCAGGTCTACGTCCTGAGCGGTGGATGTTTGCGCTGTGCCCAGCAGGAGCAGTGCGCTGATGGCCGTGAGAGCCAGTTGCTTAAATGTTTTCATTCTAAGTCAATATAATATTTCGTTTGTTTATGTTGTGTCGCAAAGGTCTGTTTACGCAAACGCGCAAAAATGGCATACAAAGTTAGAAAATATTTATGTATAATCGTATAATTATATAGCAAAAAACTGCTTTTGTTGTGCGAAAAGTCCAAAAGCAGGTTGAAATAGAAGAAAACAATGTCAACGGGAAATCAATCGGGGACGAAAGCAAAGGTTGAGAGGCAGGCAACCGCTCAACCCGTTAGGTGAACAACTTATAACATTGTATATATATCCGCATGCTTTGTATATATATCCGTATGCTTTCGCTCCGTGCCGTTTCCTAATCCTTAATCCTCAAGAGGTGTGTAGAATACCATCTTGCGGTTTGGCAACAGGCTGGGATAGAGGATGCTGATAATGTCGCCCAGCAGCAGGTCGGGGCGGAATGGAGCCTCTTCATAGAAGGGCACGGAGAAGGCGTTGCAGCCAAAAATGTGTTTCTGTTGGAAGGCCGCAAATTTGCCGTACACGTCGTTCTCCTTCAGCACCGAGGCATAGGTGAAGTTCTGTGGGCGGCTGTATTTGATAATCCAGATGTCGGCATCCCTGCCTTCCAGCAACACTTTCTCGAGCGACAATGGCTGGCTGCCTTTGGCATCGTCGCTTGCAATGCTGAAGTCTGCTCCGGCATCCCTGTAGAGCGCGCCGTAGATGCTGGCTCCGCCAGGTATGTACCAGGTGTTGCCGTTGAGCATATCGGCCAGCAGTTTGGGGTGAGTCTTTTCCTTGGCGGCCAGAGCCTTGAGCTCATTATAGTTTTTCTCGATTTCATCGAAGAGTTTGTCTGCTTCAGCTTCGCGGCCCACCAGCATGCCGTAGAATCTCATCCACTCGGCGCGTCCCAAGGCTGAGGTCTCCATGTAGTCGGCGCATTCAATGATGGGGATGCCCGTCTTTTCGAGCAGTCCGTAGCTGGCACCCTCAAAGGGCGACATCAGCAGGGCGTCGGTGCGCAGCTGGGCAATCATCTCCACGTTGGGGTTGAGTCCGCTGCCTACGTCTTTGATGCGGCCGCTCTTGATCTGGGCTTGCACTGCGGAATTGAGGATGTATTTTCCTTCGCAGATGCTGCTTATATGATCCAACACTCCCAGTTTGTGCATCAGCCCGGCATGCACTGAGGTGCTGATGCAGAGTCTTTTCAGTGGCACCCTGATGACGGTGGCACCCTCAGGAACGGAGGAAGCATCGCCGCCGCTGTCCACCAGCGCATATTGATGCAGCACGGCACCGTCCTTCCACGGATCGCTCACCGTGGCCAGCCTATAGCCGTCGTGCTGCTCTATCTTGAGTAGCTTGGCATAGCGCAGGGCAATGGCAGTGCCGGCTTTGTTGCCGACACTGCCTCCACAGCCTGTGAGCATAGCCACGCAGGCGATGCTCACTACATATGTAATGAAACGATACACTTATTTAGTAAGGAAAACAATTCTGCCGGCGCTGATGCCAACGGGGAACTGGTCGAGCTTCATGCCGTCAGCGCTGAAGCGGTAGCAGGTGCCGTTGCTGTTGTAGTCTGCGCCGTAGTAGCCGCCGCCGTAGTCAATCTCAGCATAACCGGTGATGTAGATGTCGCCGTTCTGCGGATTGGCAGCGATGGCGCAGGGATAGACCACGGGCTTGTCGAAGACGAGGTTCTCTACTTTCTGGTCGGTGGCAGAGATGCGGCCGTAGGTTACTTCAGTCTTGTAGTAGTTGTTGTCGATGAAATAGATATAGTCCTTTCCGGCTGCGCTGATGGTAGCTTCTACCAACTTGGTGGCAGTTCCGTCAGTGGCGAGGGCATAGATGGCGGGGTTGACCTTGTAGGTATAGTCGTCGTTGTATTCGCCGCTGCAGCCCAGGTAGAGCTGGCCGTGTACGCTGAAGATCTCCACGGGGTTTACGGGCACGTCGAGGGTAGCGTCAACGGTGAAGTTGGCGAGGTCAATCTTGGTAACGGTGTTGCCGCTACCGTAGCCGGAGTTGGCTACATAGAGCTTGCCGTTTTGGATGGCCATAGCCTCGGGGTAGGTGCCGGTCTCAGCGGTGCCTACTATTTCGAGGGTGGTGGTGTCAATCTTGGTTACGTTGTTGCCGTAGAAGGAGGTAACGTAGATGTAGCCGCCGTCGGCAACAATCCTGCGTGCGCCGCTCAGGCTGATCTGCTTGATGCTCTTGGCGGTCTGGGCATTAGCCACCTCCAGCACGTTCTCGTCGGTGTTGGCAATGTAGAGCTTGCTGCCGTAAATGGCTGCATCGTTGGCTGTGCCGCCGAATGCGCGTTCGTTCACTGCCTCAAAGAGACCGTTGGTGTAGTCGCTGGTGGCGGGGTTGTAGTAGGTCAGGTCACCGTTGAGGCCGCTGTAGTAGTTGCCCTGGCTGAGCACGTAAACACCGGTCACATTAACGCTCGGCTCCACGGGGTCGATGATGGGCTTGTTGTTGTCGTCATCGCTACATGCTGTCATGCCGAAGGCGCAGACAGCCATCAAAGCAAATTTCAAAAGCTTTTTCATAGAATTGGTAATTTTTAAAGGGTTTTTAAATAATGTGTTTTTCAACTATCAACTATATACAACAAATTTTCAGTTATCAGTGGTTTACATTTCCCACCTCACCATGCAGCGCCATCCGGTGCCGGGCATGGGGTAGGCTGTGATTACCTCATATTGCTTGTTGAGCAGGTTGCTTATGCTGAGCGAGGCGGTGAGTCGCTGGCGGCCCTTGAGCTGAAATTCGCGGAAGAGGCTGGTGCCCAGTTCCGCATAGCCGCCCAGACTGGTGCTTTTGGTGTGCTCGTTGGTGGCCCATCGCTTGCTGACTCCGTATGACGTCAGCGAGATGTTGACCCATGGGTTTCGCCATGTGATGGCGGCGCTGTAGTTGTGCTTGGGGGTGTAGGCTATCTGCTTGCCGTAGGAGGAGGCTCCCCGCGAGGAGCGGTCTTCCGCGTTCATATATGAGTAATGGCCCTGCGCCTCCAGGGCGTGGCCATCGGCAATGTCATATTTGGCGGCGAGACTCAGGTCAATGCCCTTCACCCTTACTTTGGCTGCGTTTACGTTGCGCGAGATGAAGAGGTTGAAGGGTATGCACACAATCTTGTCCTTCACCTTGTTTATATAGCCGTCGATGGTCATCGAGCCGCTGAGTCGCTGGCTTATGCGGCCCTGCCATGTGATGCCGGCGTTCCATTGGCTGGTGCGCTCGGGCTTCAGGTTGGTGTCGCCGCGGTGGTAGAAGTATAGCTCATTAAACGAGGGCATGCGGAAAATGTCCTTCCACATCAGCCTGGCCTGCCATCCGCTGCCCAGGCGCACTGAGGTGCTGAGGCTGGGGCTCCAGTGGCGGTAGTCGGAGGCTGCCGTGCCGCGTTCGGCATGGTTGATGTAGGCGGAGTGCAGAATGCGGGCCATGGCAGACAAAAAACCGCGGTTCCATCGGGCAGAAAGGGTGTTGAGCCATGCCGTGCGGCTGGGCTTGACATCTGGCGCCATGGGGCAGTGGCAGTTGAGGTCGTTGTGCAGATAGTCGCTGGCGTAGCTGAAGCGCAGGCTCTCGGTGGCATTCCACAGCGCCGCGGCGGTTAGGTAGCCCTCGCGCTGCCAGTAGTTGCCGTCCATGTTGCCTTCGGGGTATAGCCTGTCGCGGTAGTCAGTGTTGGCCCAGTTCCATTTGGCCGCGGCCTTGAGCTGCCAGCGGGGGCTCAGCACCCCGCGATATTGCAGCTGGCCGAAGGCTGTGCGTTCGCGCAGCTGCTGCTGGCTGTCGTCGGTGTAGTATCGCACCACTCCGGGCAGCTGGCGGTCGTTGTCATAGTAGTATAGCTTGAGGTTGAGGCTGTGGCTGTCGCTGAAGGCGTAGCGCATGTTCAGTTCGGCGTGGCCCTGATTCATCAGGGAGTGGACGCGGTGCTTGTGGATGCGCTCCTTTATATTATATATGGTAAAGGGGTAGTCGTTCTCGGCATAGACATAGTCGGCCAGCACGTTGACGCCCACCTTGCCCCAGGATTTCTCTGCGCTCAGCGTGGGACTGACGTAGCCCCAGGCTCCCATCACGGCTTGCGCCGTGAGGTGGAGGTCGTGATCCCTGTGGCTGACACCCTGGGTGCTGATGGTCAGCAGGCTGGGCATCACGGCTTCGCGGGCGGCAATGAATATGTCGTTGCCTTCGCCAATCAGTAGGTCGAGCTGCTTCACTCCATTGAGGGTGTAGCGCTGCAGGTCAATCTGGCCGGTCTGCACGTCGCTCAGTGGCACTCCGTCGTAGCTCACGCCGGTGAACTGGGCTCCTAGTCCGCGTATGCTGACGGTCTTGAGGCCGCCGGCGCCGCCGTAGTCGTGGAGGGTTACTCCGGCCATGTGGCGCACGGCGTCGCTCACCGAGCTGGCGCCCATCTGTTCCATATCCCTGGCGGTGAACGTCTGTTCGGGGGCTGAGTTGCTGACGGCTTTCTGCCTGCTGCTGCCGCTAACCTTAACCTCACCCAGCCGACGGCTCCTGAGAGTGTCGGCCTGCTGTCCGTTGGCGGCGTAGCCCACAAGGCATAGCACGAGAGCAAACACAGCGAGTGCGTGTCTTAAGCAGAAGAAATGTTGCATAGTTAACATCGGCCTTTCCTCGAGGCCGTGGATAGTCTTCACCAAGGCAGGTCTTCTGACTTGCTCCCAGCGTCTCGCGCCTTCCCAAGCCTTCGGGGCTCAGTGGCATGTCGTGCGGGCGAAGCAACAAATGGAGCTTACAGCAGCGGGACTGTCGGGGATTTTCACCCCGTTCCCTTTTAATTGCGTGGATGCGCAGGGCATCCGTACAAACCTTGACGCGGCAAAATTAGTAAAAAAATCTGTAACAGAGTATTTCCGTGCGGTTTTTTGTAAAAACAGGGTGTTATTTTCCTTCCACCATTTGTCCGTTGACGGCTATGCCCTGTGCATTGATATGCAGTCGCTCGTTGGGGCGCGAGCTGGTGTAGAAGATGACTTGGGCCTTGCCTTCAGGAGAGGTGACGAGCGACGGATTCCAATAGAGGGTGCGGCGGTGGTCGGTGTCGGTGGGAATGTCCTGCTGGCGGTAGTCAGGACTGTAGAACTCGGTGCAGAGCGAGTATCCGTGGAGGTTGATCCATCGGGTGCCGCGGCGGTAGCTGTTAGGCTCGCGCATGTCGGTTCGGGTGTAGAGGAAGAATACTACGCGGGCGCTGGGCATGGGGTTGTTGGCATCGCGCAGGGTGTGCTGCAGTATGTTGCTGGCCACGGCCTCGTTATCCACTATGCTGAGCGACTGAAACCGGTTCATGGCATAGTTGCTGCCTGTCAGGGCTTCGCCCTCAGTGGGATAGGCAGCGGTCATCGATGCACCGGGGAAGTTGTTGTCCACCACTACCACCACTTGGCGGCCCCTGTACCACATCTCACCGGTGGTGATGTCGTAGTAGAAATTTTTGTTGCTCTTCGAGAGCCACTCCCACACCACGGGTACTTCCTCGCCTTGGTCGAGGTAGCGGTCGAGCTCGTTGCGCAGGTTGTAGAATATGGCGGCGCTGCCCTTGGTGGCGCTTTCGCCGCCCATCCATGTGAATCGGGCTCCAGGATTGTAGCCCGGCCTCTTCTTGCCCTTCACGGTTACTTCGCCAAGTTGGATGAGGCGCGAGACTTGGTCGGGAATAGTGTCCTGCCACTCAAAGGTGGCGGGCTCGTGTGCCAGCGCATCGACGCGGCTCTCCATGATGGCCACGCTGGAGGCTGTCTGCAGTGGCTCGTAGGGCATGGCAGCGGGGGCAAAGTCGCGGTCGAGCATGAAATGGGTATATACGCGCTTATCCTTATTGTTGGTCACGGTCATCACGGTGGGGGCGTCGTCGTTGAAGTCGGGCAGCTGCACGGCGAAGCGGCCGATGCTGTCGGTCTGTACGCTGAAGACCTTGGTGCCGTTGATGGTCTGCATCAGGAAGTTGACGTCCAGGCTCCCCTCGCGCTCCAGGCTGTGCTCGGCGGCCTTGGTGCTGCTTAGGGTGCCGATGAGGGTGAGGCCGTCCTCGGCGGGTTGCTTTAGTTGGAAGGGCTCCACGCCGCTCATCTCCTGCCATTGGTATCTGCGCCAGCCCTGCACCATCAGCAGCAGGTCGAGGGCATGGCGGTGAGCCTCGTCAGCGGATTCAAAGTAGTAGTCGGGATTGTGGATATAGCCTTTGAGCTCGGAGCTGAGCAGCATCTCCACCCATAGCCCGTGGCTGTCGGGGCCCACCTCGGTAGCGGCATCGCGTACGGCCAGCGAGAAGTCGGCCTGCAGGGGCTGGCCCTCGCTGTCGTGGAGGCTGATGTCGAGCACTACGGGCTGGAAGGGGTGATAGACCTCTTGGTTTTGCCTGATCTCCATCTTTGGCGCTGCCTTGTGGGGCTCCACCCATACCAGCCTCTCGCTGAGCACCAGGCCCTCGGCGGTGAAGAGGGTGATTTGGGCGATTCCATCGCGTAGTTTGCCGTAGGGGATGTTTATTATCGTCTCATGGTCGGGAGTGACGGTGTTGAAGTAGAGGAGTGTGCCGCGGCACGTCACGCTGAGGCCCAGCGTGCGCCCCGTTATGCCCTGCGAGGGGCGCAAGGTGATGTCGAGTCCATTGCTGCTGGAGCAGGTGGTGCTGATGTCGCAGCCCTCCAGGCGCGGCGAGGGTAGGTTGAAGCGTACGCTGCCGTCGGCTTCGGTCTTAACCTCGGCATAGCCGCCAGTCCATGTGGCAGGCAATAGAAAATCGCCCATTCCATCGTGGAGAACGTGGGACTCCGCTATGGTCTGGCCGTCGTTGCTATGGATGCTGAGAGCGCAGTCGGCGGGCAGCCCCTGACGGTCGGTGAGCTTGTAGGCCACGCGTGAAGGTACGCCGCGGGTGATGTGGCCTCCCTCGGGGTAGAAGGTTAGCATGAGATCTTTAGAGGCCAATGTGCCGTCGGTGGCCATCGGCTCGGGCGCAGGGCGTGTCTCGGGGCCGGGGTTAGGGTCGTAGTCGTATTCGTGGAGCACCATGCCCGTGAAATTGACGGTGTCCTTGGGTTGCTCAAAGATGGGTATGACGCGCGAGTAGATGTAGGCCTGGTCCCAGTTTAGCATGGCGCGGGTGTAGGCTCGCAGCTCGTAGAATCCCTGATGGCACTCTGTGGGGTTGAGGTCGAAGTCGCCGTAAGTGCGGCCGTTGTCCACTCTCAGTGTCTTGCGCTCCACCAGCTGGCCGTCGGGGTTGAGCAGCTCCACATAGAGCACCTTGCTCATGTCGGTGGGCAGCAGGCTGGCGGCCTTGAAGACGTAGGCTTTAAACCACAGGTGCTCGCCGGCTATGTAGCCGTTGTTGTCGAGGTGCAGATAAACTTTCTCCTGGGTGAAATTGTTGTTGTAGGTCAGCATGTTGCCGGCAAACAGGGCCATGCGCCTGAGGGCGGTGCTGTCGGTGGTCTCGGCGGCCTCGGGGCGCACTGATGCCGTGGCAGAGACGAGTGCGAAGGCTACGGCCAATAGGGTGAGGAGTGCTCTTTTCATACTTAGGATTGTCTAGCAGACGGTCTTTTCTTTCTGCAAAGGTAAGACGATTTCCATAAAAGCGGAGAAAAAAGGAGTGTTTTTCTGACAAAAGCCACCTTTAGTCCGGCGGCAGAGGATTTGCGCCCCTGCGGAGCCAAACAGAGAGCGTGCCCGCAAATTATGATGCTGAGTGGAGAAAGCCAATCTCCGAGCTCGCCGGATTTCGTCGCGCAGAGCCTGAATTTCGTTGCGCAGAAGTTGAATTTTAATCGCGAACAAACGGAAATTTAATCGCGATTTAACGGAAATTTAATCGCGATTTATTTTCAATTTCCTCGCGTTTAAATTCAGCGAGCACGGCTCAAATCTCCGCGAGCTCGTCACAAAAACTGCTGCGCTCGGGAGTAAAATAGCTGCCCCCGGGAGTAAAATTTCTGCCACCGATGCAAAATTTGATAAGGTCGGCACTGTTTTCTGTGTTCGCGGGATTAAAATCGGCGGCCGTGTAATTGGGGCTGTGCCTTGTGTGGACCATCTGCCGCGCAGGTACATTTCTGCGCCGGGGGAGGTCATGATGTGCGGCAAAAGTGCATAATATTTCTTTTTTCACCATATATATAAGGTGGGGAACAAAAAAATGCTTAACTTCGCGCCGCACAATCCCCCTAAAGGGGTAGAGAACAGATAGCAGATAACAGAGAATAGAAAAAAGAACCCCTTTTATCCCCCTAAATGGGAGTGTAAAAATAGTGAATTTACGATTCTTTTTCAACTAACAACTATACAGCAACAAGTAATGGAACAAAAGAAACTTTTTTCTGATTTCGCGCCCGTTAGCAAGCAGGAATGGCTGGATAAGATCCAGGTGGACCTGAAGGGCGCCGATTTCAACAAGAAGATGGTGTGGCGCACCAATGAGGGATTCAGCGTGCAGCCGTTCTATCAGCAGGAGGACGTTAAGGACCTCCCCCTGATGAATGCCCTGCCCGGCGAATTTCCCTATGTGCGCGGCAACAAGGCTGACGAGAACACATGGTTCGTACGTCAGAACATCTGTGTGGAAGATGCCAAGGAGGCTAACGCCAAGGCCCTTGACATTCTCAACAAGGGCATCGACTCGCTTGGATTCTGCGTGCCTGCCGATAAGCTGAGCGCTGAGTTCATCGAGACCCTGCTCAGCGGTATTTATGCCGATTGCGTGGAGCTCAACTTCAAGACCTGTCAGCGTCACGCCGTAGAGCTGGCTAAGCTGCTGGCCGACTACTTCGACAAGAAGGGCTACGACAAGGCCAACATCTGCGGATCCATCAGCTTCGATCCCATTGAGCGCATGCTCGTCAAGGGCAAGGACACCTCCGCCTTGGTGGGCGAGGGCAAGGCTATGATTGAGGCCCTCAAGGACTATCCCAAGTTCCGCGCCATCGCCGTCAATGCCTTCAGGCTTACCGACAGCGGTGCGTTCAGCTATCAGGAGCTCGGCTACGCCCTGGCTTGGGGCAACGAGTATCTGCAGCAGTTGGTTGACGCCGGCGTGCCTGCTGAGCAGGCTGCCCAGAACATCAAGTTCAATATGGGTATCAACGGCGTTTACTTCATGGAGATTGCCAAGTTCCGCGCCGCCCGCATGCTGTGGGCTCAGATCGTGAGCCAGTACACCGAGTGTAAGGAGAGCGCCAAGATGCACGTATGTGCCAGCACTACCACTTTCAACCTCACCCTCTTCGATAGCTATGTCAATATGCTGCGCACCCAGACGGAGACCATGTCTGCCGCCCTGGCCGGAGTGGAGAGTATCGTGGTTACTCCCTTCGATGAGACCTTTGAGGTACCCACCGACTTTGCCGAGCGCATAGCCCGCAACCAGCAGCTCCTGCTTAAGGAGGAGTGCCACTTCAATAAGATTGTGGACGTGGCCGGTGGCAGCTATTTCATCGAGCACCTTACCGACGCCCTGGCCGAGCAGGCCTGGAAACTCTTCCTCAGCGTGGAGGAGGAGGGCGGTTTCCTCAAGGCTGCCCAGGAGGGTAAGATTCAGGAGGCCATCAACGAGACCAACAAGCAGCGTCATGCCAATGCCGGCAAGCGTAAGGAGTTTATCCTCGGCACCAATCAGTTCCCCAACTTCACCGAGAAGAGCGAGGGCAAGACGCCGATGGAGTGCTGCTGCGCATGCAAGCATCAGGACGATGCCGACATACCCGCCATCAAGCCCACCCGTCTGGCCAGCGACTTCGAGGCTCTGCGCCTCAAGACCGAGCAGGCCGAGAAGGTGCCCGTGGCATTCATGCTCACCATCGGCAACCTGGCCATGCGTCAGGCCCGCGCCCAGTTCAGCTGCAACTTCCTTGCTGCCGCAGGCTACAAGGTGATCGACAACCTTGGCTTTGAGAGCGTGGAGGCCGGTGCCGAGGCTGCCCGCAAGGCCGGTGCTGACATCGTGGTGCTCTGCTCCAGCGACGATGAGTATGCTGAGTACGGCGTACCAGCCTTCAAGGCCGTGGGCGACAGCGCCCTGTTCGTCATTGCCGGTGCCCCCGCATGCAGCGACGAGCTTAAGGCTGCCGGAATCGAGAACTTTATCCATGTGCGTGTGGACCAGCTCCAGACACTCAAAGAGTTTAACGCTAAACTGGGAATCTAAGCCATGAGAAAGACATTCAACAACATAGATATTTTTGCTGGCATTCAGAAGAAGAACGGCCAGCAGTGGCAGAAGGAGCAGGGCATTACCGCCAATTGGAAGACTCCCGAGCAGATTGATATCCAGCCCGTCTATACCCGCGAGGATCTGGAGGGCATGGAGCACCTTGACTTCGCAGCCGGCATCCCACCATTCCTGCGCGGTCCCTACAGCATGATGTACCCTTTCCGCCCGTGGACTATCCGTCAGTATGCCGGTTTCTCCACCGCTGAGGAGAGCAACGCTTTCTATCGCCGCAACCTGGCCAGTGGCCAGAAGGGCCTCTCCGTGGCCTTCGACCTCCCCACCCACCGCGGCTACGACCCCGACAATGAGCGCGTGGTCGGCGACGTGGGTAAGGCAGGCGTGAGCATATGCTCGCTGGAGAATATGAAGGTGCTCTTCGCCGGCATCCCCCTCAACAAGATGTCCGTCTCCATGACCATGAACGGCGCCGTGCTGCCCGTGCTCGCATTCTATATCAACGCCGGACTGGAGCAGGGAGCCAAGCTCGAGGAGATGGCTGGTACCATCCAGAATGATATTCTCAAGGAGTTTATGGTGCGCAATACCTACATCTATCCGCCCGCATTCTCCATGAAGATTATTGCCGACATCTTCGAGTTCACCTCGCAGAAGATGCCTAAGTTCAACTCCATCTCTATCTCCGGCTATCACATGCAGGAGGCCGGCGCCACCGCCGACATCGAGCTGGCCTACACCTTGGCCGACGGTATCGACTACCTCCGCGCCGGTGTCAACGCCGGTATCGACGTGGATGCCTTCGCACCGCGACTCAGCTTCTTCTGGGCTATCGGTGTCAACCACTTCATGGAGATTGCCAAGATGCGTGCAGGCCGTCTGCTCTGGGCCAAGATAGTCAAGAGCTTCGGTGCCAAGAACCCCAAGTCCATGGCTTTGCGTACCCACTCCCAGACTTCCGGATGGAGCCTCACCGAGCAGGATCCCTTCAACAATGTGGGCCGCACCTGTATCGAGGCTATGGCAGCCGTGCTGGGTCACACCCAGAGCCTCCACACCAACGCACTGGACGAGGCCATTGCTCTGCCTACCGACTTCTCCGCTCGTATCGCCCGTAACACCCAGATCTATATCCAGAACGAGACTCAGGTCTGCAAGCACATCGATCCGTGGGCAGGCTCCTACTACGTGGAGAAACTCACCGATGAGCTCGCCCGCAAGGCGTGGGCCCATATCGAGGAGATTGAGAGCCTCGGCGGTATGGCTAAGGCCATCGAGACCGGTGTGCCCAAGATGCGTATCGAGGAGGCTGCCGCCCGCACCCAGGGCCGCATCGACACTGGCAAGCAGATTATCGTCGGCATCAATAAGTATCGCCTTGAGCATGAGGACCCCATCGATATTCTCGAGATCGACAATACCGCCGTGCGCAAGCAGCAGGAGGCTTCCTTGGCCGATCTTCGCGCTCACCGCGACGAGGCAGCATGCCATGCCGCCCTGGCAGAGATTACCAAGTGCGTGCAGGAGTTTGCCGATGGTAAGAAGAGTGAAAACAACCTGCTCGACCTCGCCGTCAAGGCCGCCGGTCTGCGCTGTACCCTCGGCGAGATCAGCGACGCATGCGAGGCTGTGGTTGGTCGCTACAAGGCTGTAATCAAAACTATTTCCAACGTGTATTCATCTGAGAGCAAGGAGAGCGACACCTTCCAGGAAGCGCGTCGCCTCACCGAAGAGTTTGCAAAGCGTGAGGGCCGCCGCCCGCGTATCATGATTGCCAAGATGGGCCAGGACGGTCACGACCGTGGAGCCAAGGTGGTAGCCACCGGTTATGCCGACTGCGGCTTCGACGTCGATATGGGTCCGCTCTTCCAGACTCCCGCCGAGTCTGCACGCCAGGCCGTGGAGAACGATGTTGACGCACTCGGCGTCAGCTCCCTCGCAGCCGGTCACAAGACCCTCATCCCCGCCGTCATTGAGGAGCTCAAGAAGCTTGGCCGCGAGGACATCGTCGTTACCGCCGGTGGTGTAATCCCCGTCAATGACTACGACTTCCTCTACAAGGCTGGCGTTGCCGCCATCTTCGGTCCCGGCACTCCCGTTGCCTACTCTGCCGTAGAGCTGATGAAGATTCTCCTCGGCGAACAGGCAGATTAATTTGACAATTAGACAATTTACAAATTACAATTTGGCAGACCGTTGAACTTTACACTCCCCTTTAGGGGGCTTGGGGGCTTAGGCCGTTGGACTCCGGACATGGCTAAATTGTGAAATAGTAAATTGTCAAATTGTGAAATAAAAATGGCTAATCTGATAAGGTGAGACCCTCGTGGTCCCACCTTATTATATATATGCCGGCACAGTCTGAATCTTAATTTACATGAAATTTTTGGTTGTCATTTGGGAAATGGCTACTTTTGCATTGGAAACAAAACTAACGAACACAATGCGTAAAAGAATAATCAAGAGATTTGCAGCTACTCTGCTGGCTATGTTTATGTTATTTGCCGTGGCGCAGGCCGCCGACTATGGTTTTAAGATTGGCGGAGTGAGTGTCACCTCCTCCAACGCCAGCAATGTGACCGGCTCCAATATCAAGGCCCGTGATTCATCGAAACCTTACTCGGTGGTGTACGATGCAGGTACAAATACCGTAACCCTTACGAACATCAGTATCATACGTAGTGGCAAGGACAACCGAGCCATCCTAAACGAGAGCAACGCAGGACTGACCGTTGTCTTCAATGGCGAGAACTTCCTCTCCGCCGAGAACTCCTCTCCAGTGAGGATAAACGCCGAAACCACTATAAAATGTGCCGGCGGTGCCTCGGGGGCCGTGACAAAAATCTATGGCGACGAGGAGGACGCCATCACGGTGGGCAACGACAAAACTTTCTGTAAAATTATAGACGCTCACTTGGTGGTTGTCGCCTTGTCAAGCGATGCCATCTGTGCTACTTCTCAGAAGCAGTACCTGTTCATTAGCAACAGCAATATCGATTTTAGGACTCAAGCATCGGACGGCCACGCCCTGTATAATTTCTATTATGTGGAAATGGGGAGTTCCAATATCTCTTTTATGGCACCTGACAGTGCCAACGTCTTTGCCGACAACAAGAATATATACATGAATGACGACATGGAGTTTGCCGGTCCCCAGGCAGGAGGATTTACGTCTGGTCGCGTCAGAGACAATCCTTATTATGATAAGAGCAAAGGCTTTGTGCTGGAAAAGGCACGCTACACACTGGTTTCAGAAGTGCCTGACGAGAAACTGCGTGAACGAATAGCTTATGCTGCACGAGCTAAGTATTCGTCGCAGAGAAACAGTACCAATATTTATGCTAAGCGGTACACCTACCTCTTTCCCAGCGATATAGAATACCTGACGACGCTGAATGCAAGTGGCGAAGGCATTTCTAATGCTAAAGGCATAAGTTTATTGACCAAGCTCGTGACGCTAAATATCAGCAACAACAAACTGACGTCTATAAACCTAAGCTATAATACCGCGCTGCAGAACCTTAACTGCAGCAACAACAAACTGACGTCTATAAACCTAAGCTATAATACCGCGCTGCAGAACCTTAACTGCAGCAACAATCAGTTGACTGCGCTTTACGTGAGTGGCAACACTCAGCTGAAGCAGTTGAATTGCAGCAGCAACAGTATTACTAAATTAACTGCTAATTGTAAGGACCTGGAGGTCCTCAAGTGTGACAACAACCAAATTGCCAGCCTTGACCTGTCTGCAAGCAGCAAGCTGCAGGAGCTGGATTGCCACACCAACGAGCTGACGTCGCTGACGCTCAGCACCAGTTGCCCATCCCTGACGGCTCTTCGTTGTTATGAAAACAAACTGACAGGATCAGTTGTGACGTCTGTTATTAACAGCTTGCCCAGCTCGGCGAATAAGCAGCTGTACATGGTTTATCACAAAGCGGGGTATTACGACGGCAACCAGTGTACTGCCGAGCAGGTGCAGAGCGCAAAGAATAAGGGGTGGACCGTTCTCCATTACGACGACAGGCAGGGCGAAGGCGCATGGAATCCCACCAGCGGGTGTGACATCTACCAGCTGACGCTGGGCGGAGCTCAGGTAAGTAGCTATAACTGCAGTGACCTGGGCAGCGGTGCCAGCTATAATCCTTCCACAAAGGTTCTTACCCTCAAAGGTGGAAATATACCGAGTAATTGTTTTGGACTAACCGATCGCCACGGACTCTATAGCGCAGTCGATGGCCTGACGATAGATGTGCAGGGGAAGACGACTATCACAGGTATTAACCAAAATAATGATTATAGTATCGACAAAGCCTACCATGCAATGCGCCTCGATGCCAGTGCCAGCATTGCGGGCAATGATACGCTCGAACTGGAATATTATTTCGGCAGCACTGATGCCACCGCTGCTATCTATGCTAAAGATTCAAGGGTACATCTTACCATTGGCGGCAACGTGGTGGTAAGTGCGAAAGGAATACGTTGCGGCATGTGGGGAGGTGGCAACCTTACGATAGGGGATAATGCGACGGTGACTGCTGACAATTATTGGTTGGAAGATATAAGCCCTATCTACAATTGGAAGGACATAATCTTTGATGGCCGCTATCGCGTAACCGAGCCGAATGGTGCCTACTATAAGGACAATAAGTTCTATGAGTACCAAGGAAAATTGTTGGTAGGAGAGACTCTGACAATCAAGCGGATTGCCCGTGGCGACGTCAACTGTGATGGACAAATCAATAGCGCAGACGTAGTCAGCATCTACAACTATATTCTCAAAGGTACAGCTTCCACCATCAGGCTGGAGGATGCTGACGTTAATGGCGTCGATGAAGTAAACTCCGCCGACGTGGTAGATGTCTATAACATTATTATCTCAGGGAAATAAAGTTATTGCTGTCCGCTAAAACTTAGGCAATGATGTAGAGTTGGCACGGGCAATAGCTCAAAACAATCTGCCTGACTGCTTAATCAAAGAAAACCGAAATCACAGTTTCTTTTGGTTTACGGTTTACCGTTATCGTTTTTCCTGTAAATGGCTAAATTGTACATAAATAGTGCATTGTACATTGTCAATTTGTACATATCCGTAATATGGTCTCCGCGTGCGCTGAACCTTATTAAATAATATAATGCGCGATAGCAAGATATATTTCAGGATAGTCGGAATTTCTGTAGGAGAAGAAAATATACCGCCGACACTCGCTTTGTGTGAGTGCCGGCGGTACATGTGTATGTGCGACAGTATTATCTGATGAAAATCTTCTGCGTGGTGCCATTGGGATAGCGGATGATATTTACGCCTATCTGCAAGTCGTTGAGTTTCTTGCCGTCGAGAGAATAAATCTCATACTCTCCGAGGGCAAGACCCTTACCTGCAGCGGCGATGCCGGTGATGTAAGCGTTGACTGTCACGTCGTGGTCGGGCATCCTGTTGGGAATATCCTCCCATGTTGGTTTGTCCCGAGCGCCGTCAGCTTTAATTTTCACGATGTTAGCGTAAGTTTGTGTGACTTTTTTGCTGCAATATGTCTATTTCTGGCCTTTGCCTCCACTGCCTCCACGATGGCATCCCCCCCTGCAAACATTGACTGCCATTACATTTCTTCCACTTTATTGAGGCAGTGGAAGAAAAAATCGCAAATAAAATTTTCATAATAAAAAGAGGGAAACTCCCTCGCGAAATTCCCCTACTTTTATCAGAATATATTATCTCACATTCTTTCTCTAATATAGGAATCCCTCCAGCCACAGAGGCAATTTATTTCCAACGGGGAACTCCATTGAATCGGCCAGCACGTATGAATTGGGATTGTCAGCTATCTGCTCAAAAGACTTCTCCTCACCACCAAGAAAAGCTTATTGCAATAGCCAAAAATGTGTGCAAAAAGATTATCAATGTAAGCGAATATTCGAATAAATCGCTTATTGAAGTAATCGTTTGGGACAATTATGGGGGGATAAAATACAAAATTCGCCGGCATCCGTAAAAGAGTGTCGGCGAATAATGTTTGTATGAAGACGGACTATGCAGCTTTATCGCTCAGAAAGACTTTTGTCCCAGGTCTTCTTCTTGGCTATAGTCCTCCTCCCAGAAGGAATTGCCACAGAACTTCTTGGACTCGGCTACGCCGTGCTCCTCGTCATTGCCCTTGGAGAGGCAGAGCATGGAGCGGACATGCAGCATAAAAAACTTACATTCAGGAATAATATATTTCTTTTTCATTTGATTTTTGTTTTCTGGAATTTAACGGACTACTATCTTCTGAGTCTTGCCATTGTTTAGTTTTACGATGTTGAGACCCTTTTGCAGAGCAGTTAGTTTTACTCCACTGACATCGTAAATGGCTTCAATCTCTGCATCCTCATTGATGAGACTGTTTACAACAGTGAAGTCATCGTCTTCCGTTGCAATATTGAACACCTTGGAGGAGTTGTTGCCTGTGTAAGTAAAGTATGCTCGGAACGGATTTACAGTCAGAGAATTCGTAGCTTGATGGAACTGGTCTTTGCTAATATAGTAACTCTTGGCCAGTTCGGCGGGGTCGGTGATAATCAGTTTCTCGTAAGTGCCTATTAGTTTCAGATTCCCACTGGTGGGCATCACGGCAGTGCCTTGCACAGCGACATTGGCGCCTATTGCGTCAACGGTGCTTCCGCCACCGATATTCTCGAACACTGCGGGAGTGCCTGCGGCAATCTCCGTCTCTTCGGTGAGGTAGAGGGTGCTGCCCTCCACGCGGTCGAGGGTGTAGTACTTCACGGTCGCATCGCTGCTCACTGCGTATGGCAGGCATATAGTGCCGAAGCGCGAGGTTGTGTTGCGCTCATAGGTGGCATTTTCGGCGGTGAACGCCTTTGGCGCGCCGAACGCGCTGCCGTCTGTGATGACAAGGCTTTGACAGATTCCGTCGTTCACGATATTGTTGCCCGTAATACCAGAGTTGGCAGGAACAAACACCAGCATATTACCGTTCTGTATATTTGCTATATCACTTGCGGTAATACCCTCAAATGTGGCATATGTCATGTCAATATTAGAGACATTGCTTATTTCATCTTTTATGGCCTCAATATCTGCTTCTGTTATTGTGCCCTTAACTTCTGCATTACCATCTGTAATATCTAATGTATAGTCTATTTCACTGATGTTGGAGAATCTCTTCCATATAGTCGCAGACTGGTATAGTTCCTTACATCCCTTGGGGACTTTCAATGGTACAGAAAAGTCAGAGAATGCTTTAATGAGGTGAACTTGTGGCGGCGTTGTTGCCTTTACTACTATTTGCCGCAATGACGTGCATCCATCAAAAGCATACGTGCCAATATATTCCATCCCACTTCCAATGACAACTGTCTCAAGTCCCGAACTGTCGAAAGCATCATACTCTATTCTCTTTATCTGCGAAGGAATAGAAAGATGCTTCAAATTTGGGCAAAGGCAAAACGAATGATGCTCAATCGATGTTACTTTGGGGGGGAAGGTGAAACTGGCAATTCCCGATTGATCAAAGGCTTGTCCGCTTATATATTCTATGCTTGAAGGTAAATCTATAGAAGTAAGTGCTGTACACATATCAAACATACATTCGCTAAGAGCAGTTACTCCTTCCGGTATATTGATGGATTCAAGTTTAGGACATTGAGCAAATGCGGCTCTACCAAAATGTTTTATCGTAGGTGGTAATACCACAGAAACAAGGTTCTGATTACCAGCAAAGGCATTTTCACTGATTGATGTTACCGTATAACCTTGTATTTCAGATGGGATGTCTGCTGATTCTACGGTTAATCGAGGAGAATCACTCCCTTCTTGCCAATCCCAACCAAACTCAACCGTCTTTGGTGAGAGGCTTGTCACTACAAAGGGGAACTTCACGCTATCCACCTCAGCATAAAAACGTCGTCCTAGCTCATAAGGATAATATTCATGATGTGCGAAAAACTTCCATGGCGTTGCATTTTTGTAGTATTCACCATGCCAATCTAAAACCTGTAGTACACAATTCGTATAGGTTGTTTCGTCGAAAGGTTCAAAAGTATTTTGTGTCCATCCTTTTAACATCAGTCTCGTCAATGAGGTGCAACCTTGGAATGCCCCCCATCCAAAACCTGAGACATTAAACGGGATTTCCACTTCTGTCACCTGACTACAGTCCTTAAAGGCTATGGCTGCGATGTATGCAACCGATAAGCCATGAACCTCTTCAGGAATGAATACAGCTCCCTGTGTATTGACATCAATGGCAGGATGCTCTCCATCCCCCAGTTGGCAAGTACCCTCACCTGTTTTGACAAAAGTCATTGTCACGCCCTTATGTTCTATTGTAAAGGTCGTCTGAGATAGTTCATCCGCAGTAACCTGATATGCTGCCATAATGTCAATATTGCCTCCGCTTGTATAAACCAAAGCCTTTAAGAGCTCTTCGTGTGTTAAACTCTTACATTGGAGTAGGCGCGAGATGGCTCCTGCCGCCATCGGGCACGCCATGGACGTTCCGCTCATGCGGACATAGCTACCACCGATATAAGTGCTTAGGATATTCTCGCCAGGAGCCTTCAGTTCATAGCTTTGATTGTCTTCGCAATTGGTATCATAATAGTATGGACTTAAGGTGCGCAACGGGCCGTCGCAATCGAAATTGCTGAAGGATGCCAGCTCACCAGATTCGTTAGTAGCCATCACGCCCATAACATACTTGCTTGCAGCTGGGTAATAAGGTCCATAAAAATTGTTTGAATGACCATGCTGGTAGTTATGATCATTATGGTTGTTCATGCAGACACTCTCATTTCCTGCGGAAGCAAGAAGTATTGCAGAGGAATATGCCAAACTTAACGCATCTTCCAAGGATTGTGATGATTCTGTAGTTGACATACTCATGGATATGATATCTGCACCATTGGCTACAGCATAATCTATTCCCTGAATAAGTAACTCTATTGAGCCAAAGCCTTCACTGTCTAGGATTTTTACAGGCATAATGAGGGCATTGGGATTAGCACCACATATACCTTCGCTATTGTCGCCTACAGCAGCGGCTATTCCTGCACAGTGGGTTCCATGACCAAAGTCATCTTCTACATTTGCATTATTCCCTACGAAATTCCATCCATGGATATCATCTACGAAACCATTCGCATCACTATCGATGCCATCTTTCATTTCATCCTCGTTTTTCCAGATATTTGCAGCTAAATCAGGATGGGTGGTTTCTGTGCCAGAATCAAGAATTGCGATAATCGGTCTGTTAGTATTTACGACTGGTACCTGCCACAGTTCTGGCATATTAATGGCTTGCAGTCCCCATTGTTCACCATATCGGGGTTCGGCAGTATAGTCTGCATAGTCTGCGCACGCCGTTACGATGTAATTAGGTTCTGCATACTCTACATTGTCAAGTGTTTTCAGTTGCTTTATAACGTCTTCCACAGAATGGGCGGAGTCAAATTTCAATACATACAGTTGCGAAATGTCTTTTTGGGGCGATTCTTTTCCTTGGGTAATAAATTGCTTGCTCTTTTGAACCTTTTTACTTGTGAGGGGCATTATAGGCTTAATTTCTATAATACCTATCTCTTCTAACAGGCCATCAAGTTCTGAGTCTGTTTCCTGAACAGAGCGTGACTTGCTACAGTTGTTATCTAATGATATAATTGTTTTTTCTCCCTTAAACTTAACAAGTACCTGTCCTGGCACATAATTAATTTTGGATTGTTGGGGCGCATAGTTATATCTATCCGCGTTTTTGTTGCTTTGTGCAAACAAGTAGGTTATATTAATCGCCATAGAAAGGGCGAAAATAAATAAAAAACGTTTCATTTGTATTGGTTTTAGGAATTAATAAATGTCGATTTGCTGTAATCCCTCAACCAGACGTTAACATTTTGGCATACGAAAATGCGTAGGGATTTGTCCTTACTCATCTTGTTATGAGGCTCTAGCAAAACCTTTAGAGAAATGAATAACAACTGTCACCTACGCCATGTATGTCGCGAACATACTGGCGCAGGGCCGTATGCGAACGTTCAACATACAGGAGGCAATCCGTTTGTCTTCATCCTTCTCTATATAAGGAATTTGCTAGACTTCCATAACAAAGGATAAAGCGCGGAACGCTTCTTCGGTCCCGGGATTTCTCCCCAAGACGCTGCAAAGTTAGGATTTTTTGTTGAAAAACAAATAATTTGACGACAAATTTCTTATTTGTCGCCGTGTTGAAAGTCCGAAAAGCGAAGGCAAAAGTAAAATAGCAACTAGACGAATGTCACACTATCGTTCTGCGAAGTCGGTGATGGTGTGCTGTAGGTATGCGTGAGGGAGTGAAAGAAAGTCTTCCTTGCTTTTTCCTTTAACAGTTCTTTCGCTCTTTATAATCTTTTTGGCATTGAGGTCCTCAACGATGTAGCCGGTGGAGTCGATGAAGGAAATGCCGCCGCTGAAGGTGTGGACAGCGCAAGGATAGGTGTAGCTGCTGCTGAGGACATCGCGGCTGAAGGAAAAATTGCTATGGGGAATACCGAGCTGTCCGAGCAGGGTGGCAGCGAGGTCGGTCTGGTTGCAGATGGCTTCGATGCGGCGCGGCTTTCTGACGGCTCCGCCTGTCCAGATGATGGGGATGCGGTTGCGCTCTGGGTTGGCCTCTGTGATGCCTGCAGGATAGCTGATGCTGTGGTCGGGCAGGATGATTAGCAGGAGATTATTCCACGCGGGGGAGGCTTTGAGCCGAGTCACCAGTTTGCCGATGCAATCGTCGAGGTAGGCCATCGCATTGGCGACATGGTCATTCTTTATCCTGCTGTACGGCACCTGCCAGTCTTCATGGCTGGAGAGGGTTAGGCAGGCGGTGAAGGAGTGAGCCCCCTCTCTCTTCCCCTCATGGGGTAGGACTCTGGCGCCAGGGTTCCCTCCCTTGAGGGGAGGGTTAGGGTGGGGCTTTATAATATTATATAAGGTGTCGAGAGTGATGTGGTCCTGCACACCCCACGAATGGGTGTGGCGTACGGAGAGCGGGAAGGTTTCGTAGCCACGGGCCTGTTGGAAACCGGTGGAGAGGAGATAGCTTTTTGTATTGGTGAAATTGATGTCGCCGCCGTAGAGGAAAAGGGTGCTGTAGCCGTTGGCGACAAGGCTTCTGGCTATGGAGGGAAGGGTGCGGGACTTCTCTGGCAGTTTCATGACGGAGATGTCGGGGAAGGAGGGGTAGCCGCTAAGGGCACATACAAGTCCGCGGTCGGTGCGGAAGGAGTTGGCATAGCAGCGGCTGAAGAAGATCCCTTCCTCGGCCAGATGGTTTAGGTTGGGGGTAAAATTCTTGTCCAAAAAGACGGAACCGCATCCCTCCATGATAATCAGCATGATGTCGGGACGGCGTGTGGTAAGCAGAGTGTCGGAGTTGAGACTCTCCGTTGAATACTGTAACTGAGCGAAAAGGCTATCACATACGGCGGGGTCGTAGAAGCGGTAGAGTTTGTCGAACTTCTGAACCTTGAGCGAGGAACTGAGTAGCGAAAAAGCGGGGTTGACGGCCGAGTGATTAAGGAATTGGTTTTGTGAATAGTAAACGTACCCAACATTCATTGTGGAGCGGCCAATGCCGCCGCGAATCATGAGAAACAATACGCCGCCAGTGATGAGCAAAACAAGGAAAGACAAAGCTTTGTGACCCAGGCTTTCTTTGGGGATTTTTGAAAAGACTGTTCGCGCATCGGACTCTGCATTCCTTCGTCCCAGTGTCTCTGCCATCCTCCACACTTTTTTCAGCGCAAGGAGTAGCAGGACAGTGAGGGTAGCGATGCAGAGAATTGCGACAAGCACAAACCACACAGAAACACTGGCAACGGCTTCTTTGGGACTGTCTATATAATTAAATATGGTAGCGTCGAGCTTGAATTGCCAGAATCTGTAGAGTACCGTGTCAGCCACCAGTATTAAGGACAGCAACGGAGCTATGATGTAGCAGTAAATCTTTGTTGCGACCCGCGGCCATTTGCCGCTAAGCCAGAGGGAAAGAATGCTGACGAGCAACGGGACGCTAGTGAGGTAGGAGGTGGTGGAGAGGTCGAGGGGCAGTCCGTGCCATAGAACAGCAAAGATATCGGTCACGCCAAAATCGTTGCCTTTGGCATTGTAAAGCATAAACACCACCTTCATCATCAGAAAGGTGGTGAGGATAATAATGAAAAACAAACCAAGATATTTGAGGCGCGCTTTCATCCGTCAGCTTTTCAATTCTTCAATTCTTCACCCCTTCAATTTTTCAATTCTTCAACTCTCTTACAGCTGTTGCATGTCGTTGAGTTTCTTGTAGTATTTGCCGAGGGCTATGAGCTCATCGTGGGTGCCGCTTTCCACTATCTGCCCGTCGTGGAGCACATAGATGCGGTCGGCATTTTTGATAGTGGAGAGGCGGTGGGCTATGGCTATGGTGGTGCGAGTCTTCATCAGTCGCTCCAGAGCCTCCTGCACCAGTCGTTCGCTCTCGGTGTCGAGGGCCGAGGTGGCTTCATCAAGGATAAGGATTGGGGGATTCTTGAGGATGGCGCGGGCGATGCTGACGCGCTGGCGCTGACCGCCGCTCAGTCGGCAGCCGCGGTCGCCGATGGAGGTGTCGTAACCGTGCTCCATTTCCATGATAAAATCGTGAGCATTGGCAATCTTGGCTGCCTCTACCACCTGCTCCATCGTGGCGTGCTCCACACCGAAGGCAATGTTGTTGAACACGGTATCATTGAAGAGGATGGCCTCTTGGTTGACATTGCCTATGAGTGAGCGCAGCGACTGGATAGATAGTTGGCGGATGTCCTGTCCGTCGATGAGTATCTGTCCGCTGCTAACGTCGTGGTAGCGCGGTATAAGATCCACCATAGTCGATTTGCCGGAACCTGACTGACCAACCAGAGCGATGGTTTTGCCTTTTGGCACCACGAGGTTGATATTGCTGAGCACCTGCTTGCTCTCATTGTAGCTGAAGCATACGTTGCGCAGCTCGATACTCTCCTTCAATTCGCTGATAGTCTGCGGATTCTCCACTTCCTTGATGTTGTTCTCCGCATTGAGGATTTTGTTGATGCGCTCCATCGAGGCCATACCCTTCTGGATGCTGTAGCCTGCCTTCGAGAGGTCTTTCAGCGGCTGGAGAATGGTGTAGAGAATAACGAGGTAGTATATAAAGGTGCTGGCATCGATGGGTGAATTGCCGGAGAAGATAAGATAGCCGCCGAACCATAGCACTACCACGATCATACAGGTGCCTAGGAATTCGCTGACGGGGTGTGCTGCGCTCTGGCGTATGGCTACGCGCATCGAGGCGTTGCGAAATTCGTTGTTAACTTTCTCGAAGCGCTTATCCATTTTCTTCTCTGCTATGAAAGCCTTGATGATGCGCAGGCCTCCGAGGGTTTCCTCTATCTGACTGATGCCGTCGCTCCACTTGCTCTGCGCATAGAGCGACCTCTGTTTCAGTTTTTTGCCTATGCGGCCGATGCCCATGGCCATGAAAGGTACTACGAGCAGAGTAAACAGCGTAAGCTGCCAGCTGATAGCCAGCAGGGTGCCGAGGTAGATGAGGATGAAAATGGGATTTTTAATCACCATGTCGAGCGACGAGGTAATCGAGGAGTCAATCTCGTTGACATCGGTGCTGGCGCGGGCCAAGATGTCGCCTTTGCGTTCCTCGGAGAAGAAGGATAGGGGCAGGCGGAGAATCTTTTTGTAGATGTCGGCGCGAATGTCGCGGACCACGCCAGTGCGCAGGGGCATAAGGCATGCCGAGCCGCCGAAATAGGCAGCAGTCTTAAATAATGTGAGCACAGCCAAGATGATGCCCAGCATGAGCAGCGTGGTGGCAGGACCGTAGCTGTCTATCATCAGCTGTGAATAGTAGTAACCGTTGTTCTTGGCCGTTTCCAGAAAATCGCCCGTGCCCCATTCGATGAACTGGTAGCGCTCTGTGTTGATTTTGAAAAGAATCTGCAGTATAGGCAGCAGCACTGTGAACGAGAACACGTTAAACAGCGCGGCCAGGATATTGAAGAACAGCGTACCCCCGATATATCGCTTGTAGCGGGAGAAATACTTGCTCATCAAATGGAAGAAATCTTTCATGATTTGTTATTTTCTGCCGAAGTCAGCGGGAATTTCGCCCCATCGGTCGGTGTGCCATTTGAGTATTTTGAATTCTGAGTAGTCGTTGCTGCGTAACCACTGCTCTGCGCGGGCAATCAGCTCGTGCGCTTTTGCGGTCTTGTCGTTGAGTGCAAGTTTGGTCTTGCATTTGCGGGCGTTGATCCAGAGCAGGGCGTTGCGGCTGTCGCTATAGATGGGATATGAGGTACCTTGCTTCTTCTGCAACGCGAGGGCGTGGACTATGGCCAGGAACTCGCCGATATTGTTAGTCGCCATAATCGGGCCGAAGTGGAACAGCTGTATGCCGCTCTTCACATCCACGCCGCGATACTCCATCATGCCTGGATTGCCGCTGCAGGCGGCGTCCACAGCATAGGCATCTTGGATTATTTGAGGTTTGAGGTTTGAGGTTTGAGGTTTAAGGTTTGAGGCTTTGGCGCGAGTGATTGGCGGCGCACCGTCCTCAAATGCCCGTTGTGCCTCCTCCATCGTGGGGAAAGACTTGTAGCGGGCGCCCTCAGCGCCGTGTACCTGCGCCTTGCATTCGTCCCAAGTGAGGTAGATGCCTGGCTTGCGGCCCTGCCACACAACATAGTATTTAGGCTTCTGTTTACTCATTGCCGTACTTGGATTTTGAGTGCCGCATTGTTGCTACATTCGCTCTGGCACCTCTATGCCAAGCAGACGCATGCCGGTGCGTACGATGTTGCTCACCTGCTCTGACAGCACCAGGCGGAGCTGGCGTTTCTCCACGATGGATTCGCCCAAAATGGTGTAGTCATGATAGAACTGATTGTATTCCTTGACAAGGTCGTAGCAGTAGTTGGCGATGGTGCTGGGGCTGTATTCTGCTGCAGCCTGCTGCACAATGGCGGGGAAGTTGGCCATGTGCTGGATGAGGCTTTGCTCTTTATCGTTGACTGGCGTGTCTTCCTTCACTCCCTCGGCAAAGTTGATGCCGGCCTCGGTGGCTTTGCGCAGCACCGAGCGGATGCGGGCGTAGGTGTATTGGATGAACGGGCCGGTATTGCCGTTGAAATCAATGCTCTCGGCGGGATTGAAGAGCATGTTTTTGCGGGCGTCAACCTTGAGAAGGAAATATTTCAGTGCGCCGAGGCCCACGATACGGGCAATCTCGTCCTTTTCCTCCGCGCTCATGTCGGCAAACTTGCCCAGCTCTTCACTGGTCTGGCGGGCGGTGCTAATCATTTCGCTGATGAGGTCATCAGCATCCACTACGGTGCCCTCGCGGCTCTTCATCTTACCGTTGGGCAGCTCCACCATGCCGTAGGAGAAGTGTACCAGGTCCTTGCCCCACTCGAAGCCGAGCTTATCGAGCAGGATGGACAGCACCTTGAAGTGGTAGTTCTGCTCATTGCCTACGACATAGACCATCTTATCTATGGGATAGTCGTCAAAGCGGAGCTTGGCGGTACCGATGTCCTGTGTCATATAGACCGAGGTGCCGTCGGAGCGCAGCAGCAATTTCTCATCCAGCCCTTCGGGACGAAGGTCGGCCCACACGGAGCCGTCGTCATGGCGGGTGAAGATGCCTTTGGCAAGTCCCTCTTCCACCTTGGCCTTGCCTACCAGGTAAGTATCGGATTCATAATATATTTTGTCGAAGCTTACGCCCAGCGCTTTGTAGGTCTGGTCGAATCCGGCGTAAACCCAGTCGTTCATCTTCTTCCACAGAGCGCGAACCTCGGGGTCATTCTGCTCCCACTTTACCAGCATATCGTGAGCCTCTTGGATGAGTGGGGCTTCTTTCTCAGCCTTAGCCTTAGCGGCCTCGTCGTCGAGGCCCTCAGCCTTGAATTGGGTGGTCAGTGCGCTGACCTCTTCGCGGTAGTGCTTGTCGAAGGCCACGTAGTAGTCGCCGATGAGGTGGTCGCCCTTCTTGCCGCTGGTCTCAGGTGTCTCGCCGTTGCCCCAGCGCAGCCATGCCAGCATTGACTTGCAGATATGAATACCGCGGTCGTTGACGATGTTAGTCTTGACTACGCGGTTGCCGGCAGCCTCCATAATCTGGCTGATGGACCATCCCAGCAGGTTGTTGCGCACGTGGCCCAGGTGGAGGGGCTTGTTGGTGTTGGGCGACGAATACTCAATCATTACGAGCGGCGACTGGGTCGTAGGCTTCACCGTGCCGTAGTCGGCGGTGCGGGCTATATTGTTGAGGACCGTGGTCCAGCTGGAGGTGGCTACGCTAAGGTTGAGGAAACCCTTGATGACGTTAAATTTCTCCACCGCTGGCTCATTGTCGGCGAGCCACTGGCCTATCTCTTGGGCGGTGTCCTCGGGCTTCTTACGGGAGATTCGCAGCAAGGGGAATACTACCAGCGTGAGGTGGCCTTCGAACTCTTTCTTTGTTTTTTGCAGCTGCAATTGCTCGGAGCTTACTTCAGCGCCGTACAATTCCTTGACGGCCTTGGCGCAAGCCGATTGTATGACATTCTGAATATCCATTGTCTGTTTTAATGTTGTTTTTCTGTTTCGTTTGTTCTTTTTGTCGATTGGCTATAATAACCCAAATTAAGTTATTTGGCTGCAAAGGTAGTGAAAACCAAGGGTACAACAAAAAAAACGAGTTTGTTTTTTGTGCCGAGGCGAGTTCTGTCTTGTTTTAGCAATAATAAAAGGTGGAGAAAGTAATGCAAAGAATGATAAAAAAAGCCAATAGGTGCGCTAAAAGAAGTGTTATTATGGCTAATGTGGATTTTTTTGTCTAAATTTGCACCCTTAATTGAAAACAGACGCACCATGTTTAAGATGCCCCCTATAACTAAGAACCTGCTGGTGATTAACATACTGATGTTTCTCGCCACGGGTTTGCTGCAGAACAACGGCATAGACCTCAACGACTTGCTGGGCTTGCATTTCTTCAAGTCGGACAGCTTTATGCCTTATCAGCTGCTCACCTATATGTTTATGCACGCCAATTTTGAGCATATCTTCTTCAATATGCTGGCTTTCTGGATGTTTGGGCGTGTGCTGGAGCAGGTGTGGGGCGCCAAGAGGTACCTGATATTCTATCTGGTGTGCGGCGTGGGCGCAGGCTTGTGCCAGGAGCTGGTGCAGTATATTGAGTACGCTAGCTCAGGCATGGCAGAATATAATATGGTGTCGGATGGTGTAAATCAGATACCCATGAAGGAGTACCTGCGCATGTGGACCACCGTGGGCGCTTCGGGTGCCGTCTATGGCATACTGCTGGGCTTTGGCATGACGTTCCCCAACGAGCGCATCTTGCTGCTCATCCCGCCCATGCCGCTCAAGGCTAAGTACCTGGTGATTGGCTACGCAGTGATAGAGTTGCTGTCGGGCCTCGGCTCCAGCGGCAGCAATGTTGCCCACTTCGCCCACTTGGGCGGTATGCTCTTTGGTCTGGTGCTGATTCTCTATTGGCGCCGTAAGGCCGGCATAGGGCGTGGCGGCTTCAGCACATGGCAGGAATACAAGCCCAAGAAGAGTGTGTGGGAGCGTGTCAAGAAACCTGCGCAGCAGCAGGAAAAAGAAACAAAAAACGCCGATTCCATCGATGATTATGCCGATGAGCTTGCCCGTCGCCGGGCACGTCAGGCCGAGGTGGACCGCATACTGGAGAAGGTTAAGCGGTCGGGCTATGATTGCCTGACCGACGAGGAGAAAAAGACAATCTTTGACTTCCGCAATCATTAGCAGCGCCGTGAATGCGGAGCCAAACGAGACAATGAAGGTACACAGGCACATAGGCAAGATAATTTCAAAGCTGCTGCTGGTTGTCAACGTAATAGTTGCGGCCATGCTGCTGCTGTCCGCATGGGGCGGCTACATCAATCCCAACACCTTCGGTTGGGAGGGCTCGCTGGCGTTGCTTTTTCCTTTCCTTGTACTTTTGTCATTTCTCTTTATGGCCGGCTGGCTGGTGGTACAGTCGCGCAGATGGCTGGTAAGCTTCTGCGCGCTGATTCTATGCGTCTTCCAACTGCGCACTTATTGCCCGATAAACATGCCGCAGCCAGTGCCCAAGGGCGCCATCAAGGTGGTGAGCTACAACACCTACGGCCTGGGGTGGGGACTGAAGGATTCCGTTATCTACAAGCAGATGATGGACTATCTGCGCAACAGTGATGCAGACCTGTTCTGTGCCCAGGAGAGCAATTATAACCTGGGGCATAAGAGCACAGTGGAGGAGGCTGTGGCCCACTGGAAATACCGTGACTCCGTCTTTATCCCCAAGAGTTGCAACGCGCTCACCCTCTTCTCTAATTATCCCATACTTGACCGCCATGTGATTCATTCGTCCTCGCCAGGCCATGTGTGCGTTGCCTATAATGTAAAGATAGAGGGCGACACCGTGGTCGTGGTAAACTGCCATTTCGTGTCTAATGCCATCAATCCGGAGGATAAGGCCACTTATCAGAAAATAGTAACCATCTCCGATCGCGACAGCACCAGCGAGGATATCCTGCGCCTGGGGCGCAAGGTTAACGATGCCGGCCTTCGCCGTGCCAAGCAGGCTGATTCGCTGGCTCTTTATCTGGAGCAGCAGGGCGACAGGCCGATTATTGTGTGCGGCGACTTCAACGAGACTCCGCTTTCCTATGTCCACACCCGCCTATGCCGCCTGCTGAATGATGCTTACACGGCTTCCGGCAACGGTCCCGGCATCTCCTACCACCTTAATAAGATGTATTTCCGTCTCGACAACATACTGTGCAGCAGCCATTGGAGGTCTTTTGGCGCACGGGTTGACAATCGTCAGAAGATGTCGGACCATTATCCCATTGAGGCATGGCTAAAACGTATAAATAAGTAGTTTTTTGCCGTCAATTAGTGGCAAAAGATGGACAAAAATCCGCGATTTGGTGAAATAAATACTCCGTATCTTATCGGGATGGAAAAAAAATACTATATTTGCACGCCCAATTATGCGAATCTGTGCTGACATCCAGCGCGTAGGGCATAAAAAGCAGAAAATATAAACATAAAATAACAATACAAAATGCAAAACAAAGGATTTGTAAAAGTGTTTGCCGTGTTGCTTACACTTGTGTGCATCTACTACCTGTCGTTTTCCTTCGTGACCAGCCACTATGAGGCAAAGGCCGCCAAGATGGCTCCTGCAATGGGCCAGCGTTACCTTGACTCGATGAAGAACGAGCGCGTGTGGATGTTTAAGACCCTGCAGGAGTGCCAGGAGTATCAGCTTGGCCTTGGCCTCGACCTGAAGGGCGGTATGAATGTTACTCTCGAGGTTTCTGTGCCCGACATCGTGAAGATTCTTGCTGCCGACAATGCCGGTGACGCAAACTTCCAGAAGGCTTTTGAAGAGGCCAACAAGCTGGCCAATGAGAGCCAGGATGACTTTATCACCCTGTTTATCAACTCATATCAGAAGGTTGCCGGCAAGAATAAGCTGTCAGCCGTGTTTGCTACCCAGCAGCTGAGCGAGAAGATAAACGCTCAGTCTTCCGACAGCGATATCGAGAAGGTGCTCCGTGCAGAAGTGAAGGACGCTATCGACAATTCATATAACGTGCTCCGTTCGCGTATCGACCGTTTCGGCGTAGCTCAGCCCAACATCCAGAAGCTGGAGGGCAGCCTGGGCCGAATCATGGTGGAGATGCCGGGTGTAAAGGAGCCTGAGCGTGTGCGCAAGCTCCTCCAGACGAGTGCTAACCTTGAGTTCTGGGAGACCTACAGCTTCCCCGAAATATGGCCGGAGCTCCAGGCTCTTGACAGCAAGCTGGTGGGCGGTGGCGCTGCCACCGACAGCACTGCAGCCAAGGAGGAGGTCGCTGCCGAGGAGAAGGCCGCTGCCGATACCGCCAAGACTGGTATTCAGCTCAAGCCCGAGGCCAAGAAGACTCAGAACACCGCTCAGGCAGCTGCCGACAAGAAGGCTCACCCGCTGCTCTCCATGGTGATGCCTGCTCAGAATGCCCGTGGCGGCAGTGCCGTGGTAGGTTATGTGATGTCCTACGATACCGCTGAGGTAAACAAGCTGCTGAACTCTCCCGAGGCTAAGAGCACACTGCGCAGCGACCTCTCGCTGAAGTGGGGCGTGAAGGCCAGCGATATGTTCCCCAACGCTGATGTGTTTGAGCTCTACGCCATCCGCACCACTGCCGACGGCAAGGCTCCGCTGGAGGGTAACGCTATCACCGACGCCAAGTCTGACTTTGACCAGTACGGCAAGCCCGAGGTAAGCATGTCGATGAACAACGACGGCGCGCGCGTATGGGCGAACCTTACTAAGAATAATATCGGCAAGGCTGTTGCCATCGTCCTTGACGGCGTGGTTTACAGCGCTCCTAATGTGATGAACGAAATCAACGGCGGCAACTCGCAGATTACCGGTAACTTCACCACTGAGGACACCAAGGACCTCGCCAATGTGCTGAAGGGCGGTAAGATGGACGCTCCCGTCAAGATTGTGCAGGACGACACCGTCGGCCCGTCACTCGGCCAGGAGTCTATCAACAAGGGTATCATGTCATGTATTGTGGCCTTCGTGCTGCTGATGATTTACATGTGTCTGCTCTACGGCATCAAGCCCGGTATGGTTGCCAACTGCGCCCTGATCATCAACTTCTTCTTCATTCTGGGTGTGCTGGCATCGTTCCAGGCAGCGCTGACCATGAGTGGTATTGCCGGTATGGTGCTTACCCTCGGTATGGCAGTGGATGCCAACGTGCTTATCTACGAGCGTACCAAGGAGGAGCTTCGCGCAGGCAAGAAGATTAAGACTGCCCTCGCCGACGGCTACGGCAATGCCTTCTCTGCCATTATCGACTCCAATGTCACCTCTATCATCACCGGTATAATCCTGTTCAACTTCGGCACCGGTCCCATCCGCGGCTTCGCCACCACCCTCATAATCGGTCTGCTGGCATCCGTATTCACCGCCGTATGGCTCACCCGCATTGTCTTTGAGCATTTCCACAATAGGGATAAGTGGCTGAACATCACCTTCACCACTCCGTTCTCAAAGAATATGATGCAGAACACGAAGTACAAGTTTATGTCTGCCTATAAGGTAAGCTTCGTCGTTTGGGCAGTGGCTCTGGTTGTTTGCTTCGGTTCCTATTTCACCCGCGGCTTGAGCAGTGGCATTGACTTTACCGGCGGTCGCAACTACACCGTGAAGTTTGAGAAGGAGGTAGTGCCCGAGACTGTCAAGAATTTCGTCCAGGCTAATGCCGGCGAGGCTAATGTGGCAGTGCTTGCACTGGGCACCGACGGCAAGACCGTGCGCATCTCCACCAACTATAAGATAGAGAGCAACGATCCCTCCGTGGACAATGAGATTGAGACCATTCTCTACAAATCTCTCAAGGAAGGCAACCTGCTTTCTGCCGGTGTTCCCTTCGAGCAGTTTAAGGACCGTGATAACCAGAAGGGCGGCTCCATCATCTCCTCGCAGAAGGTTGGTCCGTCGGTGGCTAAGGACGTAACCTATGGCGCTATCAAGGCCGTAATCTTCGCCCTCATCGCCATCTTCCTCTACATCTTTATCCGATTCCGCAACGTGGCATTCTCCATCGGTAGCACCGTGGGCTTGATTTGCGACTCGCTGCTGATTATCGGTACCTACTCGCTGCTATGGGGCGTCATGCCGTTCAGCCTTGAGGTTGACCAGACGTTTATTGCCGCCGTGCTGACGTGTATCGGTTACTCCATCAACGATAAGGTGGTAATCTTCGACCGTATCCGCGAGTTCCTCAAGCTTTATCCCAAGCGCGACAAGCAGCTGCTCTTCAATCAGTCGCTCAACACCACCCTGGCCCGTACCATCAACACGTCAACCACCACATTGCTCGTGCTGCTGTGTATCTTCTTCCTCGGTGGCGACAGCATCCGCAGCTTCTCGTTCGCAATGATCCTGGGTGTGATTTACGGCACGCTTTCCTCACTCTTCATCGCTGCCCCGCTGGCTTATCTTATCCTCGGCGGCAAGATCAAGAAGGGTGCAGAGGACGAGGAAGCAGCAAAGTAAGTTGCATAGAAATCCTTTAAGGATTAAGACCGTGTAACGGCGGCGAACGCCAGCCATACACAATAGCCAGTGGCGAAACTTCCCATGAGGTTTCGCCACTGCTCTTTTTGCGCCCGGCCTCGCGCGCGTACATTATTTATATATTATGGACGCATCTACAGAAAGCTGTGCTCCCGTGCACTTGTCGCGTATTCCCGTGATATAAACCCGTGCTCGTGCGTCGTAGTCGCGTGCTCTTGCAATCTAAACGCGCACTCATGAGATAATTCAACTTAAATTATGGTAATGATATAGATGTTGGCACAGATTACTCATAATGCGGCCAATTCTGAATGCGTTAGTTGTATGTTTATTGCATAGCAGCGTTGATCAGAATAGAAGTCTTTTGCGTGATCATTGCCTAAGTTTAATCTAATCCCGTTCAAAAAAGTTTTAATCCCGTGGAAAAATAAACTAATACCGTGAAGAAACAAACTAATCCCGTGAAGAAAGATTTTAATCCCGTGGATGCTGGCGTTTTCCACGGGATTAGATTTCGTTTCAAGGCTTTTAGATTTCGTTTCAAGGCTTTTAGTTTTGATTTCCATGGGATTAAAACTTTTTTGAACGGGTTTAGATGGTGGGAGTTCGCAGTTAGATTGCGGCAGCACGCGATTAGGTTTCAGCAGCACGTGATTAGATTGCGGCAGTACGCAGGTTTGCTGCGTGGGTTTGCGGACGGGCTGCGTGAGATTGTGATAAGGCTGCGGTTGCTGGATTTTTGGGAACTCTTATATGGATTAAAGGAGTGGGCGGGTGGCGGCGGAACAACTTTTCACAGTGAAATGGTACGGGGTGTGCGAAAAAAGATGTAACTTTGCCGCGTTTTTATGTATTAGATTCGGAAAATTGTACGACGATGAAGAAATACAATCTTGTGAACAACCTGTTCGGCTGGCTGATGTTCGCCGTTGCGGCGGTGGTTTACTGCTCCACCATTGAACCGGCGGCCAGCTTCTGGGACTGTCCTGAGTTTATCACTACGGGCTATCGCCTTGAGATCGGTCATCCGCCTGGTGCGCCGTTCTTTATGCTGGTGGCCAATCTGTTCAGCCTGTTTGCAAGCGAACCGGCCAGTGTGGCGAAGATGGTCAACACGATGTCGGCCTTGCTCAGCGCGGGCTGTATCCTATTTCTGTTCTGGACCATCACCCATTTGCTGCGTAGGCTTATCTGCGAGAAGGGTGAGGTTAAGACTGCTGTGCAGATGATTGCCATCATCGGCTCTGGCGTGGTCGGCTCGCTGGTCTATACCTTCAGCGACACGTTCTGGTTCAGCGCCGTAGAGGGCGAAGTGTATGCCTTCTCGTCATTCTTTACTGCGCTGGTATTCTGGCTGATACTGAAGTGGGAGGACAATGCCGACAAGCCGGGTGCTGACCGCTGGTTGGTGCTGATTGCCTATCTGATGGGCCTCTCGATTGGCGTACATCTGCTCAACCTGCTCTGCATCCCCGCCATGGTGCTGATCTATTACTATCGCCGCTATCCCAATGCTGGCGTGAAGGGCTCGCTGTGGGCTCTGTTGTTCAGCTTTGTGCTGATTGGCGTCATTCTCTACGGCGTGGTGCCTGGCATCGTGAAGGTGGGCGGCTGGTTTGAGCTGCTGTTCGTCAACGGGCTGGGTATGCCGTTCCATACAGGTCTTATCGTTTACCTTATTTTGCTTGTTGCCATTGTGGCTAGCGCTATCTGGCTCAGCCTCAGGGACAAGGACCTGAAGAGAGCGAAGTGGATGTTTATCGCCTCAGTGGCTATGCTCGGTATCCCGTTCTTCGGAAGCGGTGCCATGAGCATCGTGATTGGCATCTTGCTTCTCGCGGCCCTCTTCTATGCACTGTTTATCCGTAGGAAGATTGCCGCCAACACTGATTTGCGCCGTGTGCTCAACACTACGCTGCTGTGCTTCCTGATGGTGATGATTGGCTACTCCAGCTATGCGCTGATCATGATTCGCTCGGCTGCTAATCCGCCTATGGACCAGAACTCGCCGGAGGACATCTTTGCCATCGGCGACTACCTGGCCCGCGACCAGTACGGCCAGCAGCCGCTGCTTTATGGCCCGACCTTCAACTCGCAGCTGGAGTGGCAGACCGACCCCGACGACCCCAACCGCCTGGTTCCCAAGCGCTCGGAGGGTAAGGACATCTACCAGCGCAAGGAGAAGAAGTCTGCCGATGAGCCCGACGTTTACGAGAAGGTGGGCAGCAAGACCGACTATATCTATGCTCAGAATATGCTGTTCCCGCGCATCTGGGACAGCGGCAAGGCTGCGCAGTATAAGTCGTGGCTGGGCGAACTGCACTATAATATTGTAGATTACGACCCGGGCAACGGCCAGGTGCAGCAGCTTGAGATACCTACGCAGATAGACAATATCAGTTTCTTCACCTCCTATCAGCTGGGTTTCATGTACTGGCGCTACTTCATGTGGAACTTCTGCGGACGCCAGAATGACATCCAGGGCGTGGGCGAGACCGAGTACGGCAACTGGATTACCGGTATTCCGTTTATCGACAATATGCGCCTGGGCGACCAGAGTCAGCTGCCCGATGACCTGAAGGAGAACAAGGGCCACAATGTCTACTATGCGCTGCCGCTGCTGCTCGGACTGTTCGGTCTGTTCTGGCAGGCATTCCGCGGACGCAAGGGCGGTCAGCAGTTCTGGGTGGTGTTCTTCCTGTTCTTTATGACAGGCATCGCCATCGTGGTTTACCTCAACCAAGTGCCCTCGCAGCCTCGTGAGCGTGACTATGCCTATGCGGCTTCGTTCTATGCCTTTGCCATCTGGGTAGGTATGGGTGTTGCAGCTATCATCGACTGGCTGCGCCGCATCAAGCTTGACAATGCCGTCGTGGCCGCAGCAGTCAGCGTGGCCTGCGTGCTGGTGCCGCTGCAGATGGCGTCGCAAAACTGGGACGACCATGACCGCAGTGGCCGTTATGCCTGCCGCGACTTTGGGCAGAACTACCTCAACACCCTGCAGGAGGGCTCGTCGCCAATCATCTTTACCAACGGCGACAACGACACCTTCCCCCTGTGGTATAATCAGGACACCGAGGGCGTGCGTCAGGATGCCCGCGTGTGCAACCTGAGCTATCTGCAGACCGACTGGTATATCGATCAGATGTGCCGTCCGGCATACAGCTCGCCTGCTGTGCCTATCTCATGGAAACGCTATGAGTATGTGACGGGACAGAACGACTTTGTGCGCGTGCAGCCTGAGTATGAGGCGCAGATAAAGCAATTCTATGAGGAGAACCCCGAGCTGGCACGCCAGCAGTTTGGCGACAACCCATACGAACTCAAGAATATCCTGAAATACTGGGTTCGCAATCCGGAGCTAAACGTTATTCCTACCGACACCATCATCATCACCATCGACAAGGAGGCCGTCAAGCGCTCGAAGATGCTCATTGCTGACAGCACCGGGCAGATACCCGACCAAATGATTATCAGCCTCAATGGCCGCAACGTGCTCTACAAGCCTTCGCTGATGATGCTCGAGATGCTTGCCAATGCCAACTGGGAGCGCCCCATCTATTTCGCCACTACCGTAGGTCCCGACAACTTCCTCGGCCTGGAGCGTAATTTCGTGCAGGAGGGTCTGGCCTACCGCATTACCCCGTTTGACGCCTTCGGCAACGGCATGACTGTGGATGTGGAGAAGATGTACGACAATGTGATGCACAAATATAAGTTCGGCAATCTCAACAAGCCGGGCATCTACATTGACGAGACCACCGGCCATATGTGTCTGTCTAACCGCCGCATGTTTGCCATCCTGGCAGATGAGCTGGTGAAGAAGGGCGACCTCAAGCGCGCCAAAGAAGTGCTGGAAAAATCCGACGAGGTGTTCCCGCAGAGCGTTGTGTCTTACGGCGACTATATCGGCGGCACCACCGACTTGGCCCTGGCATGGTCGGCAGTCGGCAACAAGGCAAAAGCCCAAGAGATACTGACCATCTTTGCCCGCACGGCCGAGCAATACCTCAACTGGTATGCCAACTATTCGGCCAAGCCTGTGCAGATGAGTGCGTACGGTTGCAATAGGAATATGAACAACCTGTACGATGCCGTTCTCTGCCTGGAGAAGATTGGCTGCAGCGACCTGGCCAAGAAGTACACCGCAGTGTTCAATTCATACTACGACCGCCTCAATGCTGCCGGCGTGCCGCTGGACCTATAGCCGCGTATGATTATTGAGCAGCCTTCCGCTTTCCTTCGCATCTTCTATCCTAACGCCCTGTGGCGAATCAGACCGGAGGAGAAGGCGGTGTACCTCACCTTTGACGACGGCCCCATACCGGATGTGACGCCGCGCGTGCTTCAGATGCTTGACCACTATGGCATTAAGGCTACCTTCTTCATGGTGGGCGACAACATAAGAAAACATCCCGAGGAGTTCGAGATGGTGAAGGCTGCAGGCCATCGCATAGGCAATCATACCTACAATCATCTTGGCGGCTTTACCACAAGTACACGCAGCTATGTGCGCAATGTGCACAAAGCGGACGAGCTCATTCACTCTAACCTTTTCCGTCCGCCCCACGGGTGGCTGCGTCATTTGCAGTATCATTTCCTCAAGCGCCATTTCAAGCTGGTGATGTGGGACGTGGTGACGCGCGATTATAGCAAGCGTCTCAACGCCGACGAGGTTTTTGAGAATGTCAAGCGCTATACCCGGCCTGGGAGCATCATTACTTTCCACGACTCGCTGCGCTCGGCCGACAAGCTTTGGAGCGCTTTGCCCCGCAGTATAGAATGGCTGCAAAAAGAGGGCTATGAGTTTAAGATGATTCCTTAGAGGAGAGATGTCCGTAAACGCAAATGCGGCTGCAAGTTTTGCTTGCAGCCGCGTTTGCTGTCTATGTTCCTGTTCCTCAAACAACAATCATACGCCTTTGCTCGGAAGGAGGTTACGCTTTTTCCGGGTTTTGGAAGATGTGATTGTAAATCATGTCTACCGCGCCGTCATTGGAGCAAATATAATCAGCGGAGGCCTTGGATGCCTTTGCCAGAGCGTCAGGATTGCCTGTTAACGTGTCGAGGACGTTGGAAAACTCTTCTGCATTATGAATCTCGAAGCATCCTCCGAGAGCAATGAGGTCGCGGGCTTCGCGGAAGCGCTGATTGTTGGGGCCGATAATTACCGGCACGCCATAGACCGCAGCCTCCGGCACATTGTGGATGCCCACGCCGAATCCGCCGCCTACGTATGCAATGGTTGCGTAGCGGTAGATGGAGGAGAGCAGGCCATAGCAGTCGATTATCATGCAGTCGGCATTTTCTAACTTTCTGCAATCGTTTTCTACCTTAATTTTGGTGTAGCGGACCACGTTGCAGCCGTCCAAGGAATTCTCTATTTGTTGCAGATGGTTCTCGTCAATCACGTGTGGTGCGATAATCATCTTCCATTTGCCGTACCCGAACTTCTTATTCTCCAGGAAGTGACGGATAAAAATCTCCTCATCGGGCTGCCAGCTGCTGCCAGCTACGAACACTCCTTTGGGGACGGTCTTGCCGGCGTAGGCAAAAATGGGTTCGTCATCAGGGTCGTCCGAAATATTATAGCTACAGAAATATTCTAATGCAGGAAGTTCCTGGGCTTGCTCCTTGATTTGCAGCACACGGTCCATGCGGGTGTCACCAACGATGGAGGTGTTGGTCACACCGAGCGTGCGGAGCAAGTCCACTGACTCTTGGTTCTGCACGAATAGATGGGCGAAGGTGCGCAGCACGTTGCGGTACTTGTGGCCATACCAACGGAAGAAAATCTGGTTGGGGCGGAAGATGCTGGCCACACTGTAGGCGGGTATTCCGCGGCGATGCAGGCCGGTGAGATAATTCTGCCAAAACTCATACTTGATGAAGAAAGCCATGGAGGGATGGGCAATCTTGAGGAATTTGCGTGCGTTGAGCTTGGTGTCGAACGGCAGGTAGCAGATAACATCGGCTCCCTTGTAGTCCTTGCGAACCTCATAGCCGGAGGGCGAGAAGAAGGTGAGCAGGATTTTGTATCCGGGATGATTTGCGCGTATCTTCTCTATGAGGGGGCGTCCCTGTTCAAACTCGCCAAGCGACGCAGCGTGAAACCATATGATTTTGTCGTCCTTGCTTATGCCGCGGCGCATGATGTCGTAGGTCTTGCTGTGGCCGATCATAAGAAGACGTGCCTTGTGATTGAAGATTGCCACAAGGTTGACGCAAAACATATAGATGTATATGGCTATGGAGTACATGGCTGTGTTATTTCAGGGTGTCGATGGCATGACGCATCCGGCTCAAAGTTTCTTCCTTGCCAAGGAATGCAGCGAGTTCGTACATATCCGGTCCCTGTCCCTTGCCAACGAGGCATATGCGCCAGGCATTCCATGGGCGTAGGCCTGTCTGCTCAACCCACGGGTCAACGATGGCTTTCATTCCTTCAATGCTGAAGTTCTCCACCTTCTCAAGCTGTTCCGCAAGCTGAGTCATTTCCGTAGCGGTGGTTTCCTTCCAATTCTTTCGGATGAATTTGTCTTCGGTGTCAAATTCCTGCGGGGCGATGAAGAAGAAATCGCAGAGTGGCCATAGGTCGCTGATAAAGGAAATGTTGCGTTTCTTGGTCTGGCCGCTTTGGCCGTCGGTGTATTCCACTACCTTCTGCTTCATCATGCCGATCACCTGGGCTGCGCGGCTTGGTTCTGCGGTCACGCCATTTGCCTTCAGCAATTCTACAAAATCGGGAGCCAGTTGCTCGTCAGTCTTCTGCAGCAGATATTCGCGGTTGAACCACCATCCCTTCATGAAGTCAAAGCGTGCACCGCTCTTCGAGCAGCGGCTAAGGTCAAACAGTTCCACCAGCTGCTGCATGGTAAACAGCTCCTGATCGCTGCCGGGATTCCACCCTAGCAGGGCAAGGAAGTTGATTACGGCTTCTGGCAGGTAGCCGCTCTCGCGATAGCCGGAGGAGATAGCACCGCTCTGTGGGTCGTGCCATTCTAATGGGAAAACGGGGAAGCCGAGTTTGTCACCATCGCGCTTCGACAGTTTGCCTTTGCCGTCGGGCTTGAGCAGGAGCGGCAAGTGGGCAAAGGCAGGCATGGTATCTTGCCAGCCGAAGGCTTCGTAAAGCAGCACGTGGAGTGGCGCCGATGGCAGCCACTCTTCGCCCCTGATTACATGCGACACCTGCATCAGGTGGTCATCTACGATGTTGGCCAGATGATAGGTGGGCAGCTGGTCGGCACTCTTATAGAGCACTTTGTCGTCAAGCACGGAGGAATTGACTACTACATCGCCGCGTATTAAGTCGCGTACATGCACCTCTCTGCCTGGCTCAATCTTGAAGCGTACTACATATTGCGCGCCGGAGCTTACGAGGTCCTGCACTTCGTCTTTGGGTAGAGTGAGAGAATTGCGCATCTCCATTCGGGTGGAGGCGTCGTATTGGAAATTTGGCACCTCAGCCCTCTTGGCGTTGAGCTCGTCAGGAGTGTCGAAGGCCAGATATGCGGAGCCGTTCTGCAATAGCTGGTCAACATATTTCTTGTATATGTCGCGTCGCTCCGACTGGCGATAGGGGCCAAAGTCACCGCCTATGCCTACGCCTTCATCAAATTTGATTCCGAGCCATTTGAAGCTTTCAATAATATACTCTTCTGCTCCTGGCACAAATCGTGTTGAGTCAGTGTCTTCGATACGGAAAATCATCTTGCCGCCATGCTGGCGCGCAAAGAGATAGTTGTAGAGCGCGGTGCGAACGCCGCCAATATGCAGTGGGCCTGTTGGGCTGGGCGCAAAGCGTACCCTTACTGGTGTCTGAACCATGATAAAAAATGTTTTGACGGCAAAGGTAATGAAAAAAAGTGGTATATACCTTATTTATATATATAAAAAGGAGAAGCGCATTCACTGAGTGGGGTAAATTGCGCCAGCAGCAGTCGGTGCTGCTAAGATTCTCCCGTAAATTTATTTTTCTTTCAGTCGGTGTCGTTTTTGTTGGGCAATATGTAGTTTTTAGTTGTTTTTGTGCCCCGTTTAGAGTTAATTGCTTAAATTTGCCGTGTAAACAATTGCCAATCCTTATGTTGAGCAGATATAAGATTTTGACCAGAGTGCTGCTCTTGGTGGTATGCGCAGCTATAATTGTGTACTTCATGCCCCATGAGCACACCTTTACTTACGACTATTCAGTGGGTAAGCCGTGGAAGTACTCGCAGATTATCGCTGAGTATGATTTTCCTATATACAAGTCGGATGCCCAGCTGGAGGCTGAGCGCGACAGCGTGTTGCTTAACCTCAAGCCTTTCTTCAACCTGGATGATTCGATAGGCAAGCTGCAGGTAAATAATTTTAAGCGTGACACAGGTAGCGATATGACTCTGGTGCTCAACTATCGTGAGAGGGTGGAACTGAGTCGCCTGTTGACTCAGGTCTATGCTCGCGGCATCACCAGCCAGCATGACTACGACTTGGTAGTTGACAGCGTGAAGGCAGTAAGCGTAGTTAGCGGTGGAGTTGCCCAGGTAAGGTCCGTTACTGCGATGCTGTCGCCGAGGATGGCTTATGAGTACATAGTAAGAAAAGCTGATTCTTTGCATCTGTCCAAGGAAACGGTAGGCCGCAGCAATCTTAATAATTATATTGCTCCAAATCTTATATATGATGCAGAGCGTACGGCCTCGGTGCGTAAGGATGCCTTGTCTAACATTGCGCCCAGTCATGGGCTGGTGCAGAGTGGCCAGAAAATCATTGATCGGGGAGAGATAGTGACTGAGCATACAATGAAGGTGCTGCAGTCGCTGCAGAAGGAAACCGACAAGCGCAGCGGCAGCGGGGCGGAGGCTGTGCTGCTGATTATCGGGCAGTCGTTGTGCGTGCTCATCCTGCTCGGCGTGTTTATGACATATCTGGTGCTTTACCGCAGCGACTATGCACGCGACGTTAGGAGTGTTGCAATGTTGCTGAGTCTGATTCTTCTGTTCTCTGTGGCGGCCTCATTGGTGCAGCAGCCCACTGAACTCAATGTGTATATGGTGCCCTTTGCCATTGTGCCTATCTTTATTAGGGTGTTTATGGATTCGCGCACCGCCTTTGCTGCCACGATTATAATTGTCAGCATTTGTTCGCTATCCCTCCACAGCCCCTACGAGTTTATGCTGCTGGAGATAGTGGCAGGCCTTACAGCAATCTATTCTCTTAAGGAGTTGACTTCCCGTTCGCAGCTGTTTCGTTCCGTGCTGCTCATCACGGCGGTCACCGCTCTTATCAAACTGGGCTACGACCTTAGCCAAGGATTCATTCTGAGTACTATAGATCCTTCTTGGTATGAGCGTATAGCCATCAGTGGAGTGCTATTGCTCTTTGCCTACCCGTTGATGCTTCTGTTCGAGAAGATGTTCGGATTCATCTCAAGCGTAACGCTTGTGGAGCTTTCCAATGTCAATACTCCGCTGCTCCGCCAGATGTCGAAGGAGGCGCAAGGAACCTTTAATCACTCTATGCAGGTGGCTAACCTCAGTGCCGAGGTGGCCGCTAAGATTGGGGCTAATGTGCAGCTAGTCAGAACGGCTGCTCTTTATCACGACATTGGCAAATTGCAGAATCCGGCTTTCTTTACCGAGAATCAGAATGGTGTCAATCCTCACGACGAACTGCCCGAGGAGCAGAGCGCACAGATAATAATCCGTCATGTGACTGACGGTCTGGAGATGGCCGACAAGCATCGCCTGCCTTCTGTGATTAAGGAGTGCATTGCCACCCACCACGGTCGGAGCAAGGCCAAGTATTTTTATGTCAATTATGTCAAGAAGCATCCCGATGAGCCTGTCAACGAGGAGCTCTTTACCTATCCGGGCCCCAATCCCCACACAAAGGAACAGGCAATCCTGATGATGGCCGACTCCACCGAGGCCGCCTCGCGTAGCCTGTCTGAGAAGACCGAGGATTCTATCCGTCAGCTTGTCAACATGATTGTGGATCAGCAGATGGCGGAAGGGTATTTCTCCAGTTGCCCCATAACGTTCCAGGATATTGCCACGGCTAAGGAGGTGCTGGTCTCCAGTTTGAAAACCATTTATCATGCACGGATCAGTTATCCAACCCTTGAGCAGACCTCTTCTCTGACGCCCGAAGTGCAAAGTGAGGTTGCAATTGCGCAGCCTGCCGAGGGAAAAGAAAAAGTCTAAAAGCGATTTTTTTGTGAAAAAAGTGATAAGGATATCGGGAAAAGTGCTATCTTTGCCTTGAAATCTAACAACTAAAACATCTTAAACCATGAATTTCTTAACAAACGACAAACTTGTGATTGTAGGAGCCGCTGGTATGATCGGCTCCAACATGGTGCAGACTTCTCTCACTCTTGGTCTGACCTCCAATATCTGTCTTTATGATGTATTCTCGCCCGAAGGTGTGGCTGAGGAAATGCGTCAAAGTGGCTTTGACGGTGCCACTATCGTTGCTACCACTGACGCCGCTGAGGCTTTCAAGGGTGCCAAGTACATCATTTCTTCCGGCGGTGCTCCTCGCAAGGAGGGCATGACTCGTGAAGATCTTCTCAAGGGCAACTGCGAGATCGCCAAGGGTCTTGGCGAGAATATCAAGAAGTTCTGTCCTGATGTGAAACACGTGGTTATTATCTTCAATCCCGCTGATTTAACTGGCCTCGTAACCCTTCTTTACTCTGGCCTTAAGCCCAGTCAGGTTACCACTCTTGCCGGCCTCGACACTACTCGCCTCCAGAGCGCTTTGGCCAAGAAGTTTGGCGTGATGCAGAATCAGATTACCGGTTGCGCCACTTATGGTGGCCACGGTGAGCAGATGGCCGTGTTTGGCAGTCATGTAGAGATTGCTGGCCGCAAGCTCATTGATATTATTGGTACGCCCGAGTTCCCCACCGAGGAGTGGGAGGCAATGAAGACCGCCGTAACTCAGGGCGGAAGCGCCATTATCAAGCTTCGCGGCCGTAGCTCCTTCCAGAGCCCGTCGCAGCTTTCTGTGGAGATGATTGCCAGCGTTATGGGCGGCAAGCCTTTCCGCTTCCCTGCAGGCACCTATGTTAACACTGGCAAGTATCACAACATCATGATGGCCATGAAGACCACTCTTGATACCACTGGTTGCCACTATGAGGTTCCGCAGGGTACTCCTGAGGAGAATGCTAAGCTTGACCAAAGCTATGAGCACCTTTGCAAGATGCGTGACGAGCTCGTAACTCTCAACATCGTGCCCGAAGTGTCCAAGTGGGGAGAAATCAACCCCAATCTTGTATAATACTGATTCAGCACAAACGATTGTCCGTTACTTGTGACAGGCAGCTTAATTTACACTGATTCGCAGCAAAAAGGAAAAATCCTTGTCTTGATACCTATAAGTGATTAAGTGCAAGTGAAAAATTCCTTAATTATGTGTCAAAACAGGGAAAAAACAGCCCAAAAACCATAAAAACTGCGAAAAAACCTAATTTTAGGTGAAAATATTTGTCTAAAATTGTTGTGATTTCAAAAAAAAGTTGTTCCTTTGCAAGCGAATAGACATTCCATAATTGTCCTTAAACAGAAAAACAGAAGTCATTTTAATTAATTATTAACCCAGAAGAAGCCCCCTCGCGGGGCAGATTCAAACAAAAACATTTAAAAACATGAAGAAAGTTTTTATGCTTCTTGCCGTTTGTGCAAGCGTGATTTTCGCAGACGCACAGACAACTGTTCGTGGCAGCAAGTTTACTGACAACTGGTCTGTTGGTGTACAGGCTGGTGGTGTAACTCGCACTTATGGCCACAAGTTCTTTGGCGACCTTCGTCCGGTTGTTGGCCTGACCGTTGCTAAGGAAATCACTCCCGTCTTCGGTCTTGCTGCCGAGTTTAATGCTGCTATCAATGCACAGCACAACAACTTCGGTCCTACTGGCTATCCTGCCAACACCCACAAGGCTTTTGACGCTTCTAACCTCAGTGGTTTGCTGCGTGTGAACCTCGTTAACCTTATTAAGGATTACACAGGTGAGCCGGGCTTCGTTGATGTTAAGGCTGTATTCGGTTTCGGCTGGGGCCACGAGTACTATGGCCACAGGTACAACGACCGCAACCTCCTCACCAGCAAGGCTGGTCTGGACTTCGGCTTCAACATTGGTGCTGACAAGGCTTGGCAGGTAAACGTGAAGCCCGCTTACATTTGGGCTCTCACCGATGGCGCTCGTGCTAGCGAGTATGACAACAAGTTTGCTCATCTTGAGCTGACCGCTGGTGTTACCTACAAGTTCAAGAACTCCAATGGAACTCACAACTTCGTTCTCGTTAAGGAGTACGACCAGGCTGAGGTAGACGGCCTCAACGCTAAGATCAATGACCTCCGCAACCAGCTTGGTGCAAAGGATCAGAAGATCGCTGCTGACGCTGCTGCTATCAAGAAGCTTCAGGACGAGCTCAACGACTGCCGCAACAAGAAGGTTCCCACTCCTCCTGTAGATCCGGGCAAGACCGTTAACCAGCTCGAGACCAACGTATTCTTTGCTCAGGGCAAGAGCATCATCACTGCCGCTCAGCAGCCCAACGTAGAGCGCGTTGCTTCCTTCCTCAAGAGCCACCCCGCAGCTAAGGTTGCCATCAAGGGTTATGCTTCTCCCGAGGGCGGTAAGGCTATCAACGACAAGCTCTCCAAGGCTCGTGCAAACGCCGTTAAGGACATGCTCGTTAAGAAGTATAAGGTTGACGCTTCCCGCATCGTTTCCGTTGAGGGTTGTGGCGTTGGCGACATCTTCTCAGAGCCCACCTGGAACCGCGTAGCAGTTTCTACTCTCTCTGAGTAATTGATAAACCGCAAATAAACATAAGGGCGGCAGTCATTGCGACTGCCGCCCTTATTACTTATTACTTATGTTAACTTTTGCCACTAAATTTGGCCTTAACTGCTAATTTATTGGTGGTAAGGTGAGGATATAACGCTAAAAGTTTGTAAATTCGCGGCTCGAAAACAATATAAAACCTATTACATAATTATTATGGAAAATATTATTAGTGTTTTCTGGCTTGTGCCTGTGGCATCGCTGATCGCCCTGGGCATGGCTTTGTATTTCTACCTCCAGATGAAGAAGGAGGATGAGGGTACACCCCGTATGCGCGAGATAGCCCAGCATGTCCGCAAGGGTGCTATGGCCTACCTCAAGCAGCAGTACAAGATTGTTGCTGTCGTGTTCATCGTTCTGGCCGTCGTCTTTGCCGTAATGGCTTATGGTTTCCAGATGCAGAACTCGTGGGTGCCGTTTGCATTCCTCACCGGTGGTCTGTTCTCCGGTTTGGCCGGCTTCTTCGGCATGAAGACAGCTACCTACGCTTCTGCCCGTACTGCCAATGCCGCTCGCAAGAGTCTGGACGGTGGTCTGAGGATTGCCTTCCGCTCCGGCGCTGTGATGGGGCTTACCGTTGTGGGCCTTGGCCTGCTTGATATTGCGCTGTGGTACATCATCCTTAATGCTGCCGGTGTGAATAGCCTCATCACTATAACTACCACTATGCTTACCTTCGGCATGGGTGCCTCCACTCAGGCATTGTTTGCCCGTGTGGGTGGCGGTATCTACACCAAGGCCGCTGACGTGGGCGCCGACATCGTGGGTAAGGTTGAGGCCGACATCCCCGAGGACGATCCGCGCAATCCTGCCACTATCGCTGACAACGTAGGCGACAATGTGGGCGACGTAGCCGGCATGGGCGCCGACCTTTACGAGAGCTACTGTGGCTCCATACTCTCCACCGCTGCCCTGGGTGCTACGGCCTTTGCCTTCAATCCTGTGATGCAGATTAAGTCGGTGATTGCACCTATGGTTATCGCCGCCGTGGGCATTTTCCTCTCACTGTTCGGTATTTTCCTCGTCCGCACTAAGGAGGGCGCAACGATGAAGCAGCTGCTCCGCTCACTGGGCGTAGGCACCAATATCAGTGCCGCTCTCATCGCAGTGGCCAGCTTCGCCATCCTCTACCTGCTTGGCATCGACAACTGGGTGGGCGTGTCCTTCTCTGTAGTGACAGGTCTGCTGGCAGGCGTCATCATCGGTCAGGCAACAGAGTACTATACTTCTCATTCCTATAAGCCGACGCAGAAGATTTCGGAGGCCTCTAAGACTGGTGCTGCCACCGTTATCATCAAGGGCGTGGGCACCGGCATGATTTCCACCATGGTGCCAGTGGTTACCATCTCCGTGGCTATCCTGCTGAGCTACCTTTGCGCTAACGGTTTCCAGTTTGAGGTGACGGCAGAGAATCTCTCCCGTGGTCTCTATGGTATTGGCATTGCCGCCGTCGGCATGCTCTCCACTCTGGGTATCACCCTTGCTACCGATGCCTACGGTCCTATCGCCGACAATGCCGGTGGCAACGCTGAGATGAGTGAGCTGGGCGAGGATGTGCGCAAGCGCACCGATGCTCTCGACGCCCTCGGCAATACTACTGCCGCCACTGGTAAGGGCTTCGCCATCGGCTCCGCAGCTCTCACCGCACTCGCACTGCTTGCTTCCTACATCGAGGAGATCAAGGAGGCTGTTGCCCGCCTTGCCGAGGCTGGCAGCCAGCACATGCAGGAGGTGCTTGCTAAGATACAGGATATTCCTTCCTTTATGGACTACTTCCAGGTTAACCTGATGAACCCGAAGGTTATCGTCGGTGTGTTCGTCGGTGCTATGGCAGCCTTCCTCTTCAGCGGTATCACCATGGGTGCCGTCGGCCGCGCTGCCGAGGACATGGTTCAGGAGGTTCGCCGCCAGTTCCGCGAGATCAAGGGCATCCTTGAGGGCAAGGGCACTCCCGACTACAAGCGCTGCGTGGAGATTTCCACCCGCTCTGCACAGAGGGAGATGATCTTCCCGTCGCTGCTGGCAATCATTATTCCTATTATCGTGGGCGTAGTGCTTGGCGTGGCCGGTGTGCTCGGTCTGCTCGTTGGCGGACTGGCAGCAGGCTTTACACTTGCCATCTTTATGAGCAACGCCGGCGGTGCTTGGGACAACGCCAAGAAGATGGTTGAGGAAGGTCACTTTGGCGGCAAGGGCAGCGAGTGCCACAAGGCCACCGTTGTCGGTGACACCGTGGGCGACCCCTTCAAGGACACCAGCGGTCCTTCGCTCAACATCCTCATCAAGCTAATGTCGATGGTCAGCATCGTAATGGCCGGCCTCACCGTAGCTTTCGTATAAGAATAGGATTAGGAAACATTATTAAAAGCAGCCGTAATTGCGGCTGCTTTTTTTTGTGAAGCAGATATAATATCAACCGGTCCCGCCATATGGCTGTCGAAAAAATGTTTCCAAACACTATTTTTCCCAAAGATAGCGTGTTTGCAGATATTATAGAGCAATGATATTTCTATGAATAGAGAAGAAACCGACGTTTTGATTAAGCCATAGACAGTAAGCTGCAATTTCTCGCTATGCCTTCGGCATTCGTATAATTCGTAGTTCTCTTATCTCACACAGATTTCACAGATTTCTTTTTCAAGAATTAGAGAATTAAAGAATTTTTTTTGAAATTTGAAATTTAGCCAAGTCCGGCAGCGGACAACAAAGACTACGAATTATACGAATTTCACGAATAGAATATCTTTCTTTCAAGAATTAGAGAATTCGTATAATTCGTTTAATTTGTAGTTTATTTTCTTGAACATGAATTATCATAAATTCTTTAATTCTCTAATTCTTGAAAAAACATTCGTTTGATTCGTGAGATTCGTGTTTGTAACCACGGATTGCGGATTGAGCGGATTTTTCTTAAACACGAACTATTACCGTATGAGTAGGTTATTCCCAAGATTATTCAGTCCTCAAACAGCGAGGAGATGATGCCGTCGGAGATGAAGATGCCCTTGCGGGTAAGGCGTAGCCATTGACCATCGATGAACGACTCGGGGGCGGCGTCGCAGAGCACCAGGGTGTCATTATTAATATAAGGTTTCGCGCGCGCGAGGAGGGCGTCGAGTGCTTGCTGCCCGAACTCGCGGGTGAAGGCGGCGAGGTCGAGGCCCTCGGCGGTGCGGAGGCGGGTGAGGAGGGTCTCCTCCTGCCTGATCTTGGGCGTGAGGGTCTCTGTGGTGATGAGTCCGGCGGTGGCGGTGTCGCCCCCGGCCTTGAGGTAGGCGCTGAGGTCGGGCGTGTTCCACTGGCGCACGGTGCCGTTGTAGGAGTGGGCCGCGGGGCCGAGGCCGAGGTAGTGCATGCCTGTCCAGTAGCCGCTGTTGTGGCGGGCCTCGCGGTGGGGTAGGGCGAAGTTAGATATTTCGTAGTGGCGGAAGCCTGCCTCCGCGGCCATGTCCATCAGTGCCTCAAACATCTGCAGGCTCAGTTCGTCGCTGGCCTCCGCTGCCTTGCCCTGCTCACGCAGGCGGTAGAGCGCGGTGCCCTCCTCGTAGATGAGGGCGTAGGCCGAGAGGTGGCTCACGGGCAGCGCCAGGGCCTTGCCGACGTCCTGCTGCCACTGCTCCAGCGTCTGGCCGGGCAGTCCGTAGATGAGGTCGATGCTCAGGTTGTCGATGCCGGCGCCTTGCAGATGGTCTATGGCCTCCTGCACCTGCGCGGCGCTGTGGCGGCGGTGGAGGAATCGCAGCATCCCGTCGTTGAAGGTCTGCACTCCCATGCTCACGCGGTTGATGCCCAGCGCTTTAAGGGCCTTGGCATAGGCAGGCGTGATGTCGTCGGGGTTGGCCTCCAGCGTCACCTCGGTATCGGCGCTGATGCTCCATGTCGCGGCGATGGTCTGGAATATGCGCCCCAGCTCATCGGCAGAGAGTGTGGAGGGCGTGCCGCCGCCGATGTAGACGGAGCTCAGCGTGCCGCCGTCCAGGAAGTCCCTGCGCAGCCGCATCTCATGGCAAAGCGCCTCGGTGTAGGCCTGCCGCTTGTCGGCGCCGCAGGTGGTGGAGTAGAAGTCGCAGTATATGCAGCGGCTCTTGCAAAAGGGCACGTGAATGTATAGTCCGTCGGTTGGCATCAGATTATCATTTTATGCCAAAATTACTACATTGTAGTCTTTATTCTATATAATCAGTAGGCAAAAAAACGATTTTGCACCTCAAAAGTTTGCAGAACGCCAATCTTTGCGTATATTTGTAAGCCAAATTTTCGCCACGGCAGCATGTTCGCCCCCGGCGTGGCGGCAGAAAGCAGACAAATCAATCAACAACTAAAAAATAAGTATGAAAGCTTACAAGACAAACGAAATCAAGAACATTGCCATCCTTGGTAATGACGGTGCGGGCAAGACGACCCTCACCGAATCTCTCCTTTTTGAGGCCGGTCTCATCAACCGCCGCGGTACTGTATCGGCTAAGAACACAGCCAGCGACTATTTCCCCGTAGAGCAGGAGTATGGCTACAGTGTATTCTCCACCGTATTCCACGCTGAGGCCAACGGCAAGAAGCTCAACTTCATCGACTGCCCGGGCTCCGACGACTTCGCCGGCGCTGCCATCACCGCCCTCAACGTTACCGACACCGCCCTCATCCTCATGGGCAGGAACGGCGTGGAGGTTGCCACCCAGAACCACTTCCGCTACACCGAGAAGCTGGGCAAGCCCGTCATCTTCGTGCTCAACCAGGTTGACGATGAGCGCTTCGACTACGACTCGCTCGTAGAGAAGGCCAAGACAGCCTTCGGCTCCAAGGTTATGCCCATCCAGTTCCCCGTGGCCACCGGTCCCGACTTCAACGCCTTTATCGACGTGCTCACCATGAAGAAGTATTCATGGGGCGCCGAGGGCGGCAAGCCGAAGGTGGAGGACATTCCCGCCGACCTGATGGACAAGGCCACCGAGATGCACATGGCCCTTGTAGAGGCAGCCGCCGAGCACGACGAGGCCCTGATGGAGAAGTTCTTTGAGAGCGAGGAGCTCACCGACGATGAGATCCGCGAGGGCGTTCGCAAGGGCCTGGCCACCCGCGGCATCTATCCCCTCGTGCTCACCAGCGCAGCCAAGGATATGGGCGTCAACCGCCTGATGGAGTTCCTGGGCAATGTCGTGCCGTTTGTTGTCGATATGCCCAAGGTTGCCAACGCAGCCGGCGAGGAGGTCACTCCCGATCCTAACGGCCCCGTAAGCCTCTTCTTCTTCAAGACCAGCATGGAGCCCCACATCGGCGAGGTGCAGTATTTCAAGGTTATGAGCGGCACCGTTACCGAGGGCATGGACCTCACCAATGCCAACCGTGGCAGCAAGGAGCGCATGGGCCAGCTCTTCGCCTGCGCCGCATCGCAGCGCGTCAAGGTTGACAGCATTGCTGCCGGCGACATCGGCTGCTCCGTCAAGCTGAAGGACGTCAAGACCGGCGATACCCTCAACGACAAGGGCACCGACCAGACCTTCAACTACATCAAGTATCCTGATCCCAAGTATATCCGCGCCATCAAGCCCGTCAGCGAGAGCGACAATGAGAAGATGATGGCAGCCATCTACCGCATGGCACAGGAGGATCCCACATGGGTGGTAGAGCAGAACAAGGAGCTCCGCCAGACCCTCGTCAAGGGCCAGGGCGAGTTCCACCTCCGCACCCTCAAGTGGCGTCTCGAGAACAACGATAAGATAATGGTTGAGCTCAATCCGCAGCGCATACCCTACCGCGAGACCATCACCAAGGCTGCCCGCGCCGACTATCGCCACAAGAAGCAGAGCGGCGGTGCCGGTCAGTTCGGCGAGGTACACATGATTATCGAGCCCTACACCGAGGGCATGCCCGATCCCACCGTCTATCGCTTTGGCAACCAGGAGTACCGCATCACCCCGCGTAGCACCGACGTCACCGAGCTCGAGTGGGGCGGCAAGCTCGTGTTCATCAACTCCGTAGTCGGCGGTGCCATCGACACCCGCTTCATGCCTGCCATCCTCAAGGGTGTGCTCGAGCGCATGGAGCGCGGCCCGCTCACCGGCTCCTATGCCCGCGACGTCCGCGTAATCGTTTACGATGGCAAGATGCACCCCGTTGACTCCAACGAAATCAGCTTCATGCTCGCATCGCGCAACGCCTTCAGCCAGGCCTTCCGTGAGGCAGGGCCGAAGATCCTGGAGCCTATCTACGATGTTGAGGTCCTCGTGCCCGGCGATTACATGGGTGACGTGATGAGCGACCTCCAGGGCCGCCGCGGCCTCATCATGGGCATGAGCAGCGACGGTGGCATGCAGAAGCTCAATGCCAAGGTGCCCCTGGCAGAGCTCGCCAACTACTCCACAGCCCTCAGCTCCATCACCGGCAGCCGCGCCAGCTTCACCATGAAGTTCGCCAGCTACGAGCTCGTGCCCCAGAATGTTCAGGACGAGCTCATCGCCGCCAACCAGGAGAGCGAAGAGTAACCCCGACTACGCCGCGGCAGAGCACAACGCTCCCACCGCGCAAGATATCATGCAGGCGATGCCGTACGCAAGCGGCATCGCCTGCTTTTTTTGCGCCTCGCGCCGCCGATTGTCTCCGTCGCGCCGCCGGCAATCACCGGGCGCACCGGCTTTTGCCGCGCCGGGACTGGATTTCTTCCCGCCGGGAATGAAACAAACTCCGGGCTCGCTGAAATTTAATCGCGATTAAACGGAAATTAAATCGCGATTAAATTTCAATTTCGACGCGATTAGATTCAGGCTCGGCGCGATTAAATTCAATTTCCTCGCGACTAAATTCAATTTCCTCGCGACAAACTCCAGCGTGTCCGCAGTTGCTTGCCATGTCCTCGGCCCTAAGATTCCTGCCCTCACAATTAATTTCTTTTCTTTCAAGAATTAGAGAATTCGTATAATTCGTTTAATTCGTAGTTTATTTTCTTGAACGTGAATAACCATAAAATTCTTTAATTCTCTAATTCTTGAAAAAATAATTTGTTTAATTGCCGCTTCGCGGCACGCAGATTTACGCAGATGAGTGCAGATTACGCAGATTTTTCGGAATCATAAAATTTCTGATATATTTCTGATAATTTCTTTCAGTGCCCACTGCCGGACTTGGTTAAACTTCAAATTTCAAACAAATTGAATATTAATACCTTTATTTGGTATTTCTTGCAGAAAAAAGCATTGCGTTTTCTTTTTTTTCGGAGTAAATGTGTAATTTTGCAAAAGATTGTATGCAATTATTAATTTCTAACCAATAAGACTATGAAGTTTAGATTTACTCTTACTCTTCTTGCAGCCCTGGCTGCCCTGCTGCTGCCTTGCAGCCTGCGGGCGCAGAGCGCTGCGGCAGACGACTCCGAGTCTGCCCCCATCTACATCACTTTCGCCCCCGATGGCGAGGCTACCACGGTGGAGAGCGTGACCGTCAGCAACCTGTCGTACCCCGCCATTGAGCCCGTCACCCTCAGCGGCACCGACATCCTGCTGCTCGCCAAGAACTTCGACGACGATGACCCCACGGCCATCGGCGGAGCCCTTGACGCCGGCATCGCTGAGCCCATCCTCACCCCCAACCCGTCGCTCGCCGACGGCACACTGCTCTTCGACGCCAAGACGGCAGGCCCCGTGCGCGTGAGCATCTACACCGCCGGCGGCCTCCTCATCGACCAGCAGACCGTGCAGGCCG
>JAEEGI010000456.1_pt1 | contig 131174 bp, 96 predicted proteins | sample 8958751 | NCBI WGS metagenome assembly JAEEGI01 (sample SAMN16246545, study PRJNA631951) | gut metagenome | biome: gut microbiome; feature: rumen; material: KS-attached | host: Bos | place: Iran: Karaj | collected 2018-10 | reverse complement strand
TGGAGATTATTGAGACTGCTTTTACAGGAGGTGGCTATACAGAGATTGATGCGAATAACCATCTATATAGTAATATTGATAATATAAAACCGCCTTATGATGTTCAACTTGTGCAAACAATAAAAGTATATGCTCCAAAGGATTATGGAAATACATGTCTGCTGAAGGTGATGTGTGATTATAGTGGAAATAAATATGAGTTGGATAAAGTAACGAATATCATTGAGGAAGAGAAAGTTGCTAAATGAAAGAAGTAATGTTCAACGGACGTAATATAATGCCGAACTCTCAAGAGGAGCTCACCAAGGTCGTAAATTTCTTGAATGAAAAAGCAGATATTGGTGAGTTTGAGTTCAGCGAGACACCATCATACTGGGCCAAGCATGAGGGAATCATCAAACCATTAGGTTTTGGTCATGATGGTGCTAGCTATTATTTTGCTGTGTCATTGGCTTTTATTGCAGTAAAGAATGATGGTGGAATTGTCTTTGCAGAAAAGGATCATGTATGGAGATGGGCATGGTCATTCCATCTTGTTGCCGGCATAGCTGGATGGAATCCTGATTTTATGGTACGGGTGATACAATCGTTTGAAGGAAAGGGGGATGGCGTTGACGGGCTAATGGGCTGGGCTACGCAAATATATGGTAACACATATTACGATGAAGCTGTTACTTTAATGTCCTTATTACCGCAATATCGAGTGAGCATTATGGCAGGTCTGATGGAGAACAATTTCGAACGCTATTATGCTGAATATCCGCCCGAGGATAATAAAGAGTTTTTCGCGCTGGCCTTTGTAAAAGCGAATTCATTGAAGCAGCATGAGGTGAACAAGGCATTCGATACAGCGATTAATCTTCCTTCGTTCACTTCGACCTCAGCAATGGGATTCTTCCTCTTTATACACGATAAGTTAAATGAAAAAAGAAAGGGTAAATGTGAAGAGGTTATCCTTGATTTAATAAATGGCGATACAACACCCTATGTGATTCCTTTGTGCAATTGGATGTTTATGGAGCAGGAGGTAACTGCATTTGAAGAGGAGTGCGTTTTGTCGTTGATAAAAGGTCTAAGGGGAGAGAAGAAAGAGGCGTCACTTGATGCAATAGATAGTTCTATTGGGATTCATGCGAAAGACCCTGAGTTGCTAACTAAGATCTTTGTCTGTATAGCTGAAAACCTTCAACCTACCGATATATTAAGAATGGAAGGATGTCTTAGAAGTTTGCATGAACACAATGACTATTTTAAGAATATGGTATTGTCATTTGTGATGCACCCAAAGGGCATGTACCGTATTGTGGGACGAAGACTTTGGGACGATTTTCATTTGGAGTCCTCGAGTTTTGATGCGCAGAAAGATTTGCCTGAAGAATATCAATGTCTGTTTGTTATTAGTATGCTTCAGGATTATGGGAATCCAGAGACACGTTTGCCTAAACTACTTCCACTCATTGATAGTAAATATGAGCGTGTGAGAAATATACTTATGGGGCAATTGGGACCATATTTGGATGACTATATGGGGCATGTTATTAATGCCTTAAATAAGCTGAAATTGGAGAGTAAGTATGTAGATGCCATTAAGCAGTACTATGAACGAAGAGCGGATGCACTAGAAAAGAGACGAAGCATGAAAGAATTGTCCCCTAGATATAGCCACATGTCTGAGTTTCAAGAAACTATGCGATTACAGAAAGTGCACATGCAGGAACAAATGAGAGAAGCAGAAAAGAAACATAAAAGTATTTTGAAAGATATAGCAAAGAATGTTGTTCTTGCCAGAAGTGGTGGCTGGCGTGATGAGAATGGAGTTGTACATCATTTAGCGCACATTAAGTTCTCAATGCCTTCTAGACAACTGGTGCAATCCATGACTCCGATGGAACAAGATGAATGGTTGAATGAATTATTAAAGGACTGGGATGGTAAGACAAGAAGTAATTAAACAATATGTGGCCTCCTTGAAAGAGGACGCGGAACTGGACTATATTTTCCCTTTGCTCCTAGAGCGTATGGGGTATAGAGTGTTGGCAACGCCTAAACAGTCGAAAGGAAAGCCCCAATTTGGAAGGGATGTGGTCGCAACTATGAATGTTGATGGTGTTAATACTCTCTTCTTTTTTGAGCTTAAAGGGTTTGGTGCTCGTGACATAACTTCGCAGACTTTGACTGCAGAAGATGGAATTATTGATTCTTTAAAAACTTCAAAATACACCGAGTACAGAGATTCTTCTATTCCAGGATTGGAAGATTTCTCTCGCAGATGGGTATTCGTCCATAATGGAGGAATTGATTCTAACGTTATGCTTACCTGGAATGACTTTGTGCAGAAGGTGTTTCCTGATGGTGATTTGGAAAGATGGGATTTGGAGAAGTTGACAGCATTGTTTTCTAAGTATCTTTTTGACGAGACTCTGCTGGCAGATGAAAAAAGCTATCACTTGTTTAAGAAAGTGTTAGTATTGTTGGATGGTGAAGGAAATAATTTCAAGGATATTGTTTCATTGATAGACTTGCAAATTCAGAAAATAGCTGGTAAGAAGAAAGAGGGGAGGAGAGCAATAATTAATCTGTTTGCTACACTGCGGCTAATAGCCTCGATGGTGTATTTCTACTCAAAAGATTGTAATAACCTACTACCTGCCAAATTCTGCATAGATACCATCTTGGTAAAAACATGGGCTTGGATTCTAAAGGGAAAGAAAGAGAAAAAAACTACAATTATCAAGCACTTTTATAGTTTAGTATTACTACAGGTGCAGATTTATGAAGAGTATGTAAAAAAGATATTGTCTGTAGCAAGACTAAACAAGAGTATGTATGGATTTGAGTCTTCTGACACAGAATATATATTCTATCCGCTCAGATGCTTTGATTTTTTGGAGGATTTAACCTATTTCTTTTTCCTGACAGAGTCAATAGGTCGTCCAACACAGAAAGAAATAAGGAACAGGCTTGATACGTTGAGATTAGTCATAGAAAAGAACACCGCTTGTACAATGCCATTATTGGATACCCATTCTATCTCTATTCAAATGGTATTCTTGTATATTTTTGATCGATCTAAAGGTAACGAGGAAGATGTGCATTTCCTCGGAAAATATCTGATGGATGTAGTTATAAACATAACCAAAAGATATCAAGATAAAAAAATGTGGCCGGAAATGACGGGGAATCGATTGGCTTTAGCGAGGAGCCTTTACGTAAAGGATGACGACTATTGCTGCGAATCATCGCTTTTGCTTACTGTGATATTTGAACTAATTGCTTATTTGAATATACCTCAGCTTTATACTCCGTTAAAAAAAACTGTTGAGGAGTCTGGCGTTAACTTGCAGATTGCATTTCCCATTACGGATGAATTCGATATTGAACAGACACTTTTTGAGCATCGTCTCTATGATGAAATGGCTGTTCAGACTGATATAAAACTTCCTGATACTCTTGATGGATTTCATAAGAATTATTTGAAAAAATACAGTTCGATAGCATATAGATCAGATGTCGCAGGATTTGAGTTTATGCGCGTACTGGCTCATAAGTATTATGAAACAGACCTGTTCCCCGATTTTCTGGGAAGGGCGTATTGCGTTGATTAGAACGGTTGAGGCTATGACACAGGGAAATAGAATGAAAGGTAAGATGAAGAACGATTATAGTAGGAACTGGTACCGTCCTGGACTTTGAACTCAAGTGTATATTTCCATCTGTGAAGAATATTACAGATGAGGTGCTAAAACTGAGCATCCAGAAGGTGGATGGAGGTGAAAGACCGTTTCTGCGTGAAATTAATGATAATATTGTTGGGAAACTGAATCAAGTAGGCCGTCCAGAGATTAATCGCTATATTCCGCCACAATTAAACTTTGAGAGTTTACTGCATGTCATCGAGATGTGTATTGCTTATAGTGGCTGTTGGAGTAAGGAATACATTTCCTGGTTTGCATACCCTGAGTTCGGGACCTTGATTCAACCAGACGATTTCCTGAAAGATATTAATACGTATGATTATAACATGGCGGCAGATGAGCTGCAAAAGACAGTAATGAATATTGTTAACCTATACGATACAGCTTTCAATGACGATCTACCACTTCCTCCAGTTCTGCTGAATGCTATGCCACACTTTGCAACTGAGTGACGAAGAATCCTGTACATTGTGGAGCGGATGGCCTCTTAGATGATGCCCATGATGCGGCGCACGTCCTTATCTTCCATGCCCATTTCGTAGAGGAGATGAAAGAACAACAAGTAGTTTCAACTTAAATTGAGGCTTTTTTCCTCGGCACCTCGATTAGGAAGAACTATAACCAAAGGTTCGGGAATCTGTAGAACCTTACTTTATAAAGATTATTACTATTCACTAACCCTATAAATAGGAATTACATTCTTCTTCTCAAACACCGATGAAATCGATGTATTACCCACCCCGTTAACATATAGTAACATTTCGATATGAACTTTGATGAATTAATAGGTCTTCAATTATTTGCATAATAAACTTGATTGTTATAGCTTTGCGGCATGAAGTAAATAAAGCAAATCTATGACAAAGAAGAAGAACGATAACGTGGTGTACTCCACAGTTATCCCGATAAACACAACTAACTTGGTTATACCCTCTACCCTCTCTGGAGAATATGAAATCCAGATTATCCAAGGCAACATCTGTTTCTACGGGTTCATTGAACTGTAATATGAATACACCATTTATCACACTGTAATGAATTTTAAAAATTTGATTTATGAAAAAATGGTTCTTATCAACACTCGTTGTGTTGTCATTGGCAGGATGTAATGAGACAGATGATCTTATTAGCATCGATACGCTGGGTACCACATCCCCAAAACGGTCTCAATTACGTAGCTATGAAGAGGCTAAGCTCATTGCTCAGCAGTCTATTTCCATGCTTGACTCGGATTCTGATAATTCTGTAACGACAAGAGGTGTATCATCGTCAAGAACCATTCAAGACAAAGACACCTATATTGTTTGTGCTGATCCCTCAGAGACTCGTTCATCAGAGTCTTTTGAAAACGACACACTGATGTATGTGTTCAATTTTGAGAACAACCAAGGTTTTGCCATTGTGTCTGCATCAAATAACACAGAAGGGTTATTAGCCATAACAGAAAAAGGATATTTTGATCCAGATTCTATTTCAGAAATAGAAGGGTTTAATATTTTTATAGAATCAGCAAAGAATTACGTTTCAAAGGCTAAGGCTCAGCCTCAGAATAACCCACAAAGAGCTCTCGACAAACCATTAGTACGTGATTCGATTGGATATCGACCTGGTTATGCGGTTGGGCCCTATGTTAGTGTGAGTTGGGGGCAAATCTTCCCCGAAGGAGAATTGTGCCCCAATGGCGTATGCGGTTGCACAAACACATCAATTGCACAAATTATGTCATACTATGAGTATCCAAGTTCCATCGCATTGACAAATCCTACGACAGGTCCCATGAATCAGGTTTTGAACTGGACACTAATGAAATCTCATCAAACATTACACACAATAAACAATTGTAGCACACCGAGTACTCATATGTCTATTTCCAGATTGTCACGAGAATTAGGCCATTTAAATGGAAGTACCTATAATCCTGGCGTGTATTATAATGCCACCACTGGTACTGATCGATTTGTAGTACCAACAACTATGAGTACGTTAGGCTATCAAACCGGTAGTTGGACAGACTATGATTTTTCTCTCGTCAAAGCACAAATAGACAGCACGCACTTGTGTATGATGTCAGGATTGGATACGTCCCTTGGAAGACATGCATGGACGCTTGATGGGTATCATACAACAGAAAAGGTTGTTTATCATTTAGAGCAATTAGGGTTGAATTTGACATGGGTAATAACGGGTTATGACTTAATATGTTATATATACTATTGTCACTATAATTGGGGATGGTATGGGAATTATAATGGTTATTTTTCGACTTCGGCGTTTAATTCTGGAGGAGGGGGAAACTACAACACTGAAGTGCAGTTCTTGCCCATTTATTTGCAATAGCAAAAGATACAAGAGTTTCGACAGCATAATTTGGGATCAATGACATCCCAAGACAGTCCCCTTATGTCATGATTATTAAGTAACGGTTGATTTAGATGAATAACTTGAAGTATTAACATTTTTAGTTGCTCAAGGATGCAGTATTCCTGCGATTAGTGAGTTCTGAGTATAGAAAATGATTAATTAATCAATAAACTATAGGATATGAAAAAGAATATCATTTCGTTTCTGATGGGTCTCGTGCTGGTGGGTTGCAACAGCGATTCTGATGAGATTATCTGGAAGCAGACAAACCTGCCCAACCAGTCTGAGGGATCAGTCATGTATAACGTGCCGCTTTCAAAAGAGCAGAAAAGCTCCATTAGCAGAAACAACGACTTTGCCTTTAACTTGTTTAGGGTAGTAAGTCAATCTGAGTACCAGAAGGACAAGAGCCTTGCGTTGTCCCCGTTGAGTTTAACTTTTGCTATGGGTATGCTTAATGCGGGAGCTACAGGTCAAACCAGCAAGGAGATAAATTCCATGTTAGGATTGCAAGACGAGGATCGCGAGGCTGTCAACGCCTTGTGTAAGCAACTGATAGAAGAAGTGCCGAGAATAAACAAGTCCGTTGTCTTACAGATGGCCAATTGTGTTGCCATCGACAATGCTCTTAATTTACAGGAGTCTTATCAAGAGCAGGTCAACAACAGCTATCATGCTGAGGTTCTTTCGTTACCGTTCGCAAGCCATGAATCGGTTGGTTATATTAATGACTGGTGCAGCAGGAATACCAATGGGATGATACCTCGGATCATTGATCAGTTGAGTGGTGTCTTGGCACTGGTAAATGCTGTATATTTTGATGCTCCATGGACGCACAAGTTCCAAAAAGCATTGACAAAGTCTGAGAACTTTACAAAGGAAGACAAGTCGCAGGTAACTCTTCCGATGATGCATACAGAGTACAGATACGATTATATGCAGGATGACGATTTCAGTGCCATCTCCATGCCTTATGGCGATGGAGAGAACTGGAAGATGTACGTACTTCTTCCACATATCGACAAGACAACCACTGAAGATGTTATCAACGGCTTGACAGAAGCCCGATGGAATAAAGTCCTTTCCAGTTTTGAGAGAAATAGGCAGGATGGGGTACCACCCATGATAGACGTGAAACTCCCAAGTTTCGAAATAAAGACATCCATGGATCTTAACGGGTGCATAAAGCAACTTGGGGCAACATCCATGTTCCTTCCCCAAAATGAACTCTCTGAAATATGCAACAACAAAGACCTTATGGTAAACTTGGTTAAGCAGAATGTTGCCATGGAAGTCTATGAAGACGGAACGAAAGCATCTGCTGCAACGGCCATTGTTATGGACGTGGCTTCTCTTAACAATAAGACTACTCCTGTTGCAAAGTTTTATGCTAATCATCCGTTCGTATATCTGATACAGGAGGCCAGCAGTGGCGCAATTATCTTTATAGGAAAATATAACGGTGATTAGATCGTAAACCTAGGAACGGTACTAAAACCTTTTGATAGGAAAGGAGGAAAAGAAATAACTATGCGGGCATATTCTAATTCATCCACCATTAGTACCCATGAAACACGCCTCCGTTGGAATAATTTAAACTTTATGTTTTTAAATGTTGATACCTGAAAAAATAGTATTACCGTTCCTATAAGCCACTGATTGTATTGATTCGGAAACATATAACGATCACACATGAAGAATACAGAGATTAAGCAACAAATAGAAAAATACATGTCTGGAATGTCCACAGACGAGTACGAAGAATTGTCCGATCTTGTTGCAAACAAATCAGATGATCCCAATGAGCATTTATGGGCAGAAAACATTCTTGGGGCTTCTGAGGTGATAAAAAAACACCTTGGTAACGAAAAGGCAATTACATTGCTTAAAAATGCCTATGAAGAATATCAGACTAATTACCCCAATTCTTTCCAGAATAAAGTAAAAATCCTTCGAACCATGTGTTATATACAAATGGAAGAGAATAAACTTAAAGATGCCCATGATACAATGAACACATATCTGTATAATGCATTGTGGCAGGTTAAATTTGGTCTAAAACCTCTAAAAATGCATTATTATAGCTTTAGAAGCATTTCTGACTATGCCATAGAAGAAATATCAAACGAAACAATAACATTATCCCATCCTCGGATGTTTAACGATCCACTTGATACAATTCTAGTATGGTGGCTAGATAATGAAATAAAAAAGGGAGGGAAAAACGAGAAGGAGATGAACTTCAGACTACTCATGAAGAAAGCATCTGAACATATTAAACTTCGTTGTCTGATAGGTTCAAAGTATTTAGAAGGTGACAAATGGAAGAATCGTTATGTCGAAGACCTTTCTGTTTTGATGTGGGCGCACTATGCCAATAGTCATACAGGGATGTGCATAGAATACGACTTTGACAAAAAGTTTTTCAAAACAGGTACACTCGCTAACGAGGAAGAATTGATAATGGTTGCCCCAATTGATTATGCCCCAAAGATAGACCTTAGTACAGATGTTCCTACTATGAAAAAAGCATTGTTTACAAAAAGTAATTTTTGGGAATATGAAAATGAGATGCGTTTATGTTGCTACAATGTAAAAGAGAGTAATGATTTTCCTAAAATTGATTGCAAAGGTGCAATAAAAGCAGTGTATCTTGGTGTGAAATGCAGCGATGAAAACAGGAGAAAAGTTGAAAAAGCTATCGGTGACAAAGAAATCCCTCTCTATCAAATGAAAGTAGATGAGGATTTACTAACACGATTGAAAAAAGTGCAAATTGGTTAAGACATGAAGGAAAAAATGAATAAAAAGCAGAATGATTTGAGAAAAAGTGTGCAGAACTATGAAATGTCTGTACTGAACTCAACTATAGAAAAAACAATTGCAGAATCACCTCTCTTAATCAGATATAAAGGTATTCGGCGTTCTAAGTTAGTTGTTGTTGAGGCAGTAAATCCAATAGCAGACATCATTAATTTAGTATATGAAAAAGCAATATCATTATTGGAATCAGACAGTTCATTATCTGAGAATATTGAGGTGTATACCCTCAGTATTGTCTCTGACAGCCAGAGGACCGAGTATGCTTCTCTTTTTATGAAGAGAGGTCTTTCCTTAACTATAACAGACTGTATACAAATGGAATCGATTGAATGTTTCAGCCATTTGTTTGTTCCAGAAGATAACGCTGTGGATTATGACAGTTCACTATACGAATATCTTTCTATGAGTAATGAGACTGGTGATGTCAAAAACAGTTTATTTTACGCATTGCTTTTGATGATGATCTACCAAAACCAGCCATTAACTAAAGAATCATTGGAGCGTAAGATGTGTGAGAAATACGGAAAGAATATTGGAGACGTTTCATTGGCTTTAAAAGCGTTGCGAAAACAGAAAAAGATCTCGACTCCAGGGAAAGGTAATACTCTAAAACTGACAGAAGATGAGAAAACAAGATTGGAACAGTCGCTGAAAGAAGAAAGAGTACTAGAAGAAGACTTTAAGAATCGGTTTAATTTGATAGTGTTAAAATATGGAGTAGAAAAAAGTGAAGAAATCATCGAATTGCTTAAACAAGCCTATCAAGCGCAATATCAGTGGCATTCACAGGCTGATGATGATGAGAAGAGAAAAGATGATGCAGGAAGGGAGTATTTTGAAAAAATAGAGAACTTTGTCGTATCTCAGATTGGAGACAAGGCTGGTGGTTTTATAAGAGAGATCATACAATTATGTAAAAAGAGCGGTTATCTTAGTAGATACAGCTTAAGCCATTCATTTTTGCAATTATACTGTACCTCTAGTTATGAAGAATATATAAATAATAAAGAGAACTGTATTATTCTTGATACGCCAGTAGTGACCAATTATCTTTGTTATCTTAGTAAGCTAGATTATAAAAATGATATAGAGTGGGATAATCCTGATTACCAGAGTGTGAAATCCCTGGTAAGACTGAAAGAAACTGACAAAGAAAAGATAAACTTCTGCATCCCATACGACTATCTTTTGGAAACTGTTGGTGAACTAAAAAAGGCATTACAGTTTTCATGGTTTGATCAAATTGATTTAGCCATACCTTTTGAGACAGGTAATACTTTCTATAATTATTTCCTTTTCGTAAAAAAGGGGAGAAATGATAATGGAGAAGATGTTGCGAACTTGACGTTCTCAGGTTTCTTGAAAGAAATGGGATTTGAAGAATGTAATCCAGATGCCTCACTGTTCACAAAACGCTCCTTGGCCTATTTAAAATATTTCTTTCAAAAGACAGGCGACTATACTCTCGACCTGGTCAAGGAACGCTATGATATATTTGATAAGATACGGGAGGACTATGTGTACTATCTTCAATACAAGGACAAAAAGAAAACAATGACAGCTGTAAATAGCGATGTTCGACAAGCATTATATATTGCCAACAAATCAAAAAATGAAGAATTTGAGGGCACAAACTTTTTTCTTGTGACCTGGGACAAGTCATTAAGGAAACTTCGTGACATAGTCAATGATGAGCTGTTTTTAATGTCTAGTTATAGTGTGGTGACTCCTGCCAATTTGGCAAATAAACTAGCCTTCAGAAATTTCAGTCTTAGTGAAAAAGGCGTAAGTGATGATGTCTTCGCATATGCAGATAGTGGATTTAATTTGGTTTCTAAAGTACAATCGCTCTATGATAACATATTAACCCCTTATTTTGCAAACGCAAACAATCATAATGCAGCACTGGTCGCTATCATGCTGAAGATGGAAAAAGACTGCCAAGACATTGAGAATAAAGAGGACGGACGGGTCAAGGAGGATACTGTATTGGCAGAAATTTTCCTAACTATTGTTAATGCTTTACCGGGAAACGACCTTTCTACTCAGAATCTTCGGGAATTCTTAGCAGATGAGAATAATAATGAGTTCGTGATAAGCCTTCTTCAAGAGGCTTATAGCGAGTATGAAAAAGGCCAAACTATGGATATTAGTGAACGATTCTGTGTTAAGATGAAAGAGAATCTGTCTAAAGATGATGTGGAAATCAAATTATAATAATGAATGTGCGGATTCATGATAAGTTGATAGGGAATACTCAGTTATTCTCTATGTGCAGTTTATCATGGGATTGACCCAGCCTATCCAGATTACAGCTTTTCCCATGAAACGCACCTTTGTATCAAAGGGATAGTGAGGTTATGAAGAAATGGGGGCGTGGGGACACTAATTTTATTATGTCATTTTAGAGTTCTTTCTAATTGTTCCCACAAGTCATTCTTCATAATACTACATGGACGCTTGAGGAAATCATCTTCCCGGTCATAGTAACCTCCAAGGATGAAACGTTTTATGTCAAATCCATTAAGTCCCAGAGATTTAATCTGAGCTATAGTAGCATTCATAAATTCTCTTGAGTAAATTTTGTGTTTCCACAATAATTCCTCTACTACATCCTCATACTCATTATATATGCCTTGAACACCTAGCATAGTGTTCATCTTTCCTGCCCTAGATATGTTGTCTGTGATAACTGGAGGAAAATCGGTTCCTTCGTTACATAGATAAGGCACTACACCTTTACATATATTGCTTGTCCTGAATTTGATGATATCTGTCGGATCCAACGCAAAATGTACAGGCATTGTATCAACATCGCCATCCTCGTAATAAAGCGAAAAATCCAAATCTCTATTGTTTTTCCTTCTATTACATGAGCTGCACGATGGTTGCAGATTATAGAAGTTCGTACATAGATATGGATAAACAGATTTTGCTTTGTTATGGTCTAACTCATAACACGAAGCATCTATGTTCTTTACCTTATACTTACCCTTGGGCGCATAAATAATTTCTTGTATCGAAGTTGTTATAGCAGATTGCGCATTACAGTATACGCAAGTTTTTATTCCCAGTCGCCTAATATACTTTGGCATAATGTCTTTCTGAACCCGATCATATCGCATAGATTCCACCACAAGTTCATAGAATGGTCTCACAGCTTTTTGGGGCAATTTAACCTTTAGTTCGCTGATATCATAGCCTGACAATAAAGTTTCAACTTTCGGCGCAATTTTTGTATTCCATTCAGAAGGCAAAAGAGCATTCAAACCTTCATAATTATCGTAAATTGCTTTCACATACTCCGATAGTGCCTTCAATTCACTTCCTTTGTGATTCGAGTATAATGCAGGGTGTCCTTTGGTTGCTTTCTGCTTCAAAACCTTAATAATCGTACTCGACTTTTCCAAAACTTTACTTAATGCAAGCAGTCTTTCTTTCGGATTTTCTCCCTTTTTAAATGTCTCCACATTCTCCATTTCAAGGGTAAAATCCTTAGCTATGTCCTTTATTCTATCTGTTATCCGTATTCGCCTCATATACCCAATCTCTCTGCCTCGCTCTTTATCCAATCCTTATATCGGTCTGTATTCCCGATTTTCTTAATATACAACTGTTGTAATTGGTACTGTATAACCTCATCCCCTACCATTTCTATCAAGTCTTTCGAACTATCCTCGTCCCAATTTCCATTGTTAACATCTTCATACAGATACTGCACCAGAGACTCTATCTTGCTCTTCGCAAATTCGCCCATAAATCCTCCAGACAAGAAGAAACTCTTCGCCAGCAAGTCATTCACGTTCGCTCCAAATGGATTCAATTTGTTTTCTCTGTCTATCTCACCTTTATTCAAATAAAGAATATTACTCCTTGGAATATCAGACAACACAAAAGGTGAATGTGTAGTTAGGATTACATTCACATTCAAACTCTCACAAACATGATTGTCTCTCAACGTCTGTATTAACTTGGATACAAATGTTCTCTGGTATTCCGGATGGAAACACAATTCAATTTCATCCAAGAATAGACATACATTCCTATATTTCACCCTTCCTGCATCTTCAGGAACAGAAATGATATTACGCAAGTGGTAGAGATATGCTGATATTGTAAAAAGATACTGTCTTTCTCCAGAGCTTAACGAGGGGAACTCAATGCACTCATCATTCCTATCATTCTTTAAATAAATAAAGTTTCTGAATATTGGAGGTGGATAATACTCCATAATAGCCTTAGGTCCTTCAATCTGTTCGTCTGGAAAGAAATGTTGTATATATTCATCATATGAAAAACCATTCTCCTCCATTTCCTGCAGTTCTTCAGCATTCACATGGATTAGTTTCTCTAAAAAATGAATGGTCTGGTGTACTTTCGTTCCTATATGGGATGGATCGTTTTTCACCTTCTCTATCAAAGATAAAACCATTTCTTTCTCATGCGGCAAAAGCTCGTCATCTAAATCAAAGAAAGTGTCAGCAAGGTCTGAGTATTCCTCATAATCTGGATAATTGCGGCTTACACTAAAAGTTTTATCAATCAGATACATAAAAGCATGCTTGAAGAAATAGCAGTCATTATACTTATATTCTTCATTAATTTCATATTTATCAAAAAACAATTCACTTCTATCACCGTTTAAATCCTCTACTATCCTCTGGATGGATTCTGCCTCTATCTCATCATCATCAGTTGGATGATCAAATCTCAATGAAAATTTTTGGTCACCTCTAAAATCGATGGTGCTATAGCTATAACCAGGCAAGAGTTTATGCCTATGTTTTTCGGCATCAATGAGGAGCGCAGCTACTCTATCCTCAGCAAGTTCTTTCTGATTAACTAAATCAATCTGATTGTTACCTCTATAAGGTTCAAATCCAATTGGCACCATATAGCCGTCATTTTTCTTATACAGACTAGATAACCACGAATACTCTGCACTATCATCTTCATCCTCCCCAAAGGACTCCTCTTCTTCATAGTCACAAGGATTTAGAGACTGGATGGAATAGTTCACTACAAGGGAATAAAAGAAATTACTAAGGGTCTTTTCTATAATTTCTTCACAAGTATGTCGCTCTATATTTCGGATAACCTGATGCTCATCCCCGTCCATCTGTCTGGCATTCATCAAACCATCAACCTCCTCATAATTCCTACTGCCAGGAAAATACAATACCACAGGTTCTCCTTGACCATACTTAAATGTCACCGTATCATCTTCTACTTTCACGCATCCCAAAAGACCGTCCATTTCGTAATATAGTTCTGCCCTTATCTCCCTGATATAATACAGCCTTTCTGCAGTTGCCCTATAGGTTCCTTCAGTGGCCACATACGAGAAATTGTTCACTATACGATATATCAGGTCCAACAGAGAACTTTTTCCACTACCATTTTTGCCAACAACAGCTTGGATTGTAATACCATTACCAAAAAAGCCTCTTTTGAATGTATTATCCTCATTTCTGACAATATGTCCATTCTCTTCTCGATACCAATCATTGAAGAAATAATATTCTCCTTCTTTTAGTATCTTTAGATATTTGCATCCTACTATTGGATGAATACAGATAATTGTAAATGCCATGTTTCTTAAGCTCCTTTTTTTCGTGTCCTTACTCTTTCATGAGGACTCCCCAATCATTCCTCTTCTATTAAAATCGAGTTCCTCCTTACAAGTGTTAAAATGCTTCACTTATTAGTATCATGGTTATTCTTTTTTGAATCCTCCTCTGTTTCAGTACGAATAGGAAGTTCTTTACTAAAAGCTTCAAGTTCTTCGACAACTATTTTCTTTAGTTCTTCCTGTGGAATGATTAGCTGATAATCTGCTAAGCCAATGGGATTGCCAATATCTTCCATGGCTTGTTCCACTTCCACGCGATCCTTCTCCACGGATAGAAATCTGAATAATATCTGCATGGTATTAATATTTTCTTTTATAAGTCTCTCTTTCATTTATAACCTCTATAAATTGAACGCAAATATACACAAAATATCGACAAATAAAGAACTTCTATCTAAAAATAACACTTGTGTGAGCATTATTTTGCGATTATTAAGAGTTTTGGGCAAGATCTAACCCCATACGCTTGAAACGCTGTTGTATAATGGTTTTGAGGAGGCAGATTCAGATACCTTGGGTATATGAGGGGCATTACACACTACTTCTTTGTATCTCTATAATAAGTAATTATGTTCCCATCGTATTCCTGACAATCGGTAATGACCGCATCGGCAGGAATGATCGGAGCAGGGGTGCCGTCATCAACTTTAAGGGGAGATGTTTCTACACGAATCTCATCCCAAAGATCTTGGTCGATAAAGGATTGAAGGGTTTTGGCACCGCCTTCAACGATGAGTGATTGTATCTGCTGGTCGTAAAGACGCTGCAAGTCGAGCGGATGCTCATGGTCGAGTACCATTCGCAAAGGATCAGGGCCCACCCATTCACGGACATTGAGCTGCGGGTGCTCCCGTTCATCAGTTATTCTTCCTACAAGGATGGCATCCTCTTCTGCCCGCATTTTATGCACCAGCATCTTGGTGAAGGGCGTGGAGATGGCGAGAGGTTTGCCATGATCATCGATGAAACCGTTTTCCGTCTGCGCCCATTTCAGGATGATATACGGACGGTGCAGACGGTGATAAGTAAAGAAACGGCGGTTCAACAACTGACACTCTTTTTCCAATATGCCCACCGTAACCTCAATACCCGCATCGCGCAGTTTCTGTATTCCCCTACCCTGCACCTTGGCAAACTCATCGATACAGCCTACCACCACACGACGAACACCTTTCTTAATAATAAGGTCGGCACAAGGCGGTGTCTTACCATAATGCGAACAGGGCTCCAACGACACATAGATGGTTGCCTCCTTCAGTAGCGGCTCATCCTCCTTCTTAACCGATGCAAAGGCGTTCACCTCCGCATGACCTTCGCCGCAGCGCACATGATAGCCTTCGCCGAGGATGCGCCCACTGGCAGACACAATCACCGCCCCCACCATCGGGTTCGGCTTCGCGTTCTGCCTACCGTTGGTCGCCAGTTGCAAGCAACGCCGCATGTACTTCTCGTCAGTTTCTTTCATCTATTGATGGAACGCTTACTTGGTTGTCATATATCCCAACACCACGGCTCCAATGCCCAGTACTACACTGCCGATGGTGTAAAGCGCAAACGATAAAAAATGATCCGACTGCAAGAGCGTGAGTCCTTCCTTGGAGAAGGTGGAGAATGTGGTGAAGCCGCCGCAGAAACCGATCATCAGGAAAAGACTGAACCACGAAGGGAGGTTGGTACTGCGTACCGTAATGCCCCATAACAAGCCGATTAGCAGACTCCCAAGGATATTGACCGTGAAGGTTGCCCACGGAAAGCCATTCCCTGCTGTACGCAACAAGAGCGAAACGATGTATCGTGCAGCACCACCAAGGAAACTGCCTGCACCGACTATGAGTATTTCTTTTATCATCTGCAAATGTATTACGAGTGCAAAAATACAAATTTTTCTTTATATAAGATTAGGTTGGGGAAAAGAAAACAAGTTTTATTTTGTACTTCTCGCACTTATGCGTACCTTTGCATCATGAAGTACGAAGATGTGTGGAAGAGGTTGACAACCGTCTATGACGACAGTGAGGCGAAGGCGGTTGCCCGTTACCTGTTGGAAATCCGCTATGGGTTGACCATGACCGACATCCTTTGCGGTAAGGTGGAAACCTTGGCGGAAGAGGAGCTGAACGCATTGCTCAACCGACTGCTACAGGGTGAGCCCGTGCAATATGTAACGGGCGTGACCGAATTTGGCGGCAGACACTTCCATGTGGAACCAGGCGTACTCATCCCCCGACCTGAAACCGCCGAACTTTGTCAGTGGATCATTGACGAGAGAGGAGAGATGAAAGATGAGAGAGGGGGAAGCATATTAGACATAGGAACGGGCAGTGGCTGTATTGCCTGCACCTTGGCCGCAGAACTCCCTGGATCAAAGGTAACCGCCTGGGACATCTCCGATGAAGCGTTGAGAATAGCACAAGAAAATGCCCAAAACATCGGAGTAAACATCAACATTGAGAAAGTAGATATCCTAAGCATATCTCCTTCCTCGGCTTTGCCGCTTCGCAAAGCGAATAACTGTCAACTGTCAACTATCCGCTCGGCTCTGCCGCTTCGCTATGCGAAGAACTATCAACTATCATGGGATACCATCGTAAGCAACCCTCCCTATATATGTAACAAGGAACGCGAAGGGATGGAACAAAATGTGCTCGACCATGAGCCGTCGCTCGCATTGTTCGTTCCTGATGAAGACCCCCTGCTGTTCTACCGTGCCATCACCCGTTTTGCCACGACAGCCCTGCAGGATGGCGGTAACCTCTATTTCGAGATCAACCCGCTCTATGTAGCACCGCTGGAACAGCTGATGCAGGAAGAAGGGTTCAGCGACATCCGCTTCCGTCACGACTCCTTCGGGAAGCAACGATTTGCACGTGGTACATTTTACAAGCATCCATCATGATGAAAAAGACCATCACACCAGAAGAAGCATACATCAAGCTCTCTGCCCTCTGCGCCTCTGCCGAGCATTGCTCAGGCGAGATGATTGAGAAGATGCAGCGTTGGGAGATTCCTGCCAAGGATCAGGCACGCATCGTTGAGAAACTGATAGAGAAGCAGTTCATCGATGATGAGCGTTATTGTCGTGCCTTCGTGAAAGACAAGATCATCTATAACAAATGGGGACGTAGGAAGATCGAGCAGGCACTCTACATGAAGCATATCGATAAGGGTATTCAGCAACGGGTGTTGGATGAGATCGACCCGTCGGAGTATGTGGAAATCCTCCGTCAGCTGCTGCAACAGAAAGCGAAAAGCATCAAGGCAGTCAACGACTATGAGCGCACGCAGAAACTCATGCGCTTTGCCATGCAGCGGGGTTTCACCATGGACATTATCCACCAGTGCATCAACGATGATTAGTTTCTTCAGACGGTTAGCCGACTTGATCTCCCCACGTGCCTGTCCTGTATGCGGTATGCGAATGACGGTAACAGAAGAGGTGCTCTGCGCCTCATGCAACCGTCATCTGCCCCGCACCTTTTTCTGGGAACACCCGCTCGACAACGAGATGGCCAAGACATGCTGGATACAGATACCTGTGGAGAAAGCTGCCGCCCTGTTCTACTATGAGGCACAGTCGGAAGCCAGTCGGTTGATCTACCAACTGAAATACAAGGGTCACCCCGAGATTGGTGAACAATTAGGGAAGATGACTGCCGAGGAGATGAAGGAAAGCGGGTTCTTCGAGGGCATCGACGCACTTGTTCCCGTGCCACTCACCCCAGAGCGAGAGCAGGAACGCGGTTATAACCAAAGTATGGAGATTGCCATGGGCATTCATCATGCCACGGGTATTCCTGTAATAGCCAACAGTCTTTGCAGAAAAGCCTTCGGGGGCAGTCAGACACAAAAAGACCGCCGGTCGAGACAGGAGAATGTAATAAATGCTTTCCAGCTGCTCCGACCTTCAGACCTAACTGGAAAGCACGTATTGTTGATTGACGATGTAGTAACCACTGGCGCCACCCTTGTGGCCTGCGGTCAGGAGGTGATGAAAGCGAAGCCCCGTGCCATCAGCGTTTTCTCACTGGGTTACACACGAGACTGATTGCCTTTTACCATTTATAGTTGGTTCTCCACAGGTTCGGCAGGAAGCGGAAATAGAGGAGATGCCGCCATGTCACGAGATCGTGCGCTCCACCGCCACCTACATAGAAATCATGCTTTACACCTAACTTATCGAGCTGTTCGTGCAACCGCTCATGACGAGCCATGAAGCCCGTCTCGTAGGTACCGCCGCCGATGAAGAGATAGTCGATGCGGTTGTTCACATCGGGCTCGTTGACAACAGGTGTCTCCGTCAGTTCGATGGCTGCAGAGAGGATTCCCATGGAGCCGAACACATCGAGGTTACGCAATCCTACATACTGCGTCATACGTCCACCCATGGAGAGTCCGCTGAGCGCACGGGCATGCTTGTCCTTGATGACACTATAGTGAGACTCCACATAAGGAATCACACACTCTATCAACTCGCGCTCCACCAAGGGGAAGGCCAGTTCGGTGTGTTGGGGATGCGAGCGAGTCACCATCTGGTCGTTGGGGAAGCACACAATCATCTCACGCGCCTTTCCCTCAGCAATGATATTGTCGAGTATGAAGTTCGCCCGTCCGTGCATCACCCACGTTTCGGTAAGGTCGCCCGATCCACCCATCAGGTAGAGCACCGGGTACTTCTTCTTCGGGTCGTAGTTAGCAGGTGTATAAACCATCATGTCACGCAGTCCGTTGGTCACCTTGGAATAGTAATAATGTGTGGTGACGCTACCGTGAGCCACCTCAGGCTTCGGGTCGTACCATGCCGGTTTGTCATCATGCACAAACAGCATACTGAACGAAGGCATGGCTGCATGACCGGTGAACTCGTTGTTCGCATCGATGTTCTGCACTCCGTCGATGATGATATAATAAAGGTAGATCTCTGGGCGCAGCGGACCTAACGTCAGGGTCCACACGCCATCGTCGCCTTTGGTGAAGTCAGCCCTCTTACGCGCCTCCGGTCCTACAAACATCGAACCCGTGAGCTGCACGCTCTTGGCTTCGGGTGCTTTTACGCGGAAGATGACGGTATGGTCGTCGCGAACCTCTGGTGAGAGTACTTGCGTACTAAAGGGCAGGATGCCCTCGGTGTTACGCTGTGGGTCGTACTGGATATTGACACGTGTCTGTTGTGCCAACACGGGCACTGCTGCAAGAAGGCACAGTGCCATGAACAATAGTTTTTTCATCTTACTTTCTATGTTATTAGTGTTTCGTCTGCAAAGATACGATTAAGTGGAAACAATACAAAATAAATGACATGGAAATCCAAAGAAAAACAAGCTTTTCTTTGGAATTTCTCTCGCTTCTTCGTACCTTTGTCGCCAATAATTAATTAGTTATGGATACATTGAAGAAAGCATTTGCCAGGAAACTCCTGGAAGTGAAAGCTGTAAAGCTCCAGCCCAACGAGCCCTTTACCTGGGCCAGTGGATGGAAATCGCCTATTTATACCGATAACCGCAAGACCCTCTCGTACCCTGAACTGCGTACGATGGTGAAGCTTGCCCTCACCCACATGATTCTGGAGCAGTTCCCTGAGGCCGAGGCTGTGGCTGGTGTGGCTACAGGTGCCATTGCACAAGGCGCCTTGGTGGCCGATGAGCTGAACCTGCCGTATGTTTATGTACGACCCAAACCGAAAGATCATGGTATGGGGAACCAGATAGAAGGTGAACTGCCGGAAGGTGCCAAGGTGATTGTCGTAGAAGACCTGATTTCTACAGGCGGCTCTTCCCTGAAGGCGGTCGATGCCTTGCGCAAGGCAGGCTTCGAGGTAGTAGGTATGGTGGCCAGCTACACCTATGGTTTCCCCGTAGCCGAAGAGGCATTCCGTGCTGCAGGCGTCAAGCTCCTTACCATCTCCGATTACGAGCATGTGGTGGCCGAGGCCGTGGCAACAGGCTATATCGCTGCCAGCGACGAGGAACTGCTGAAGCAGTGGCGCAAGGATCCTGCGGGATGGAAAAGATAAGGTAAGGCCAGTTGACAGTTGACAATTGACAGTTGACAGTTTCTCGGGGGTACGGGGGACGAAGGTACGAGAACGGATTAATATTAGTCAAATTCGTCAAATTCGTAGAGTAATCATAAAGTTCAAAGATCAAAGTTCAAAGTTCAAAGAAATAGGATGAGCACATTCGAAAGTAGTGTAAAAATCGTGGAGTACCCTCAGGAGAAGGTATATGCCACGTTGAGCGACTTATCCAATCTGGGTAAGCTGGAAGGAAAGTTTCCGGAGGACAAGTTCAAGGATTTCGAGTTCAGTGCCGACAGTGTGAGCATCAATGTGCAGCCTGTGGGTAAGGTTGCCATGAATATCGTGGAACGCGAAGAGCCGAAGTGCATCAAGTATGAGGCAACACAATCGCTCATACCTTTTAATCTATGGGTGCAGCTGCTCCCTGTGACTGAGACGACATGCAAGATGAAGCTCACCATCAAGGCCGACATCAACCCCTTCATCAAGGGCATGGTATCCGGTCCGCTGAACGAAGGACTGGAGAAACTGGCCGAGACGCTGGCTAGTATTCAGTACGAGTAGTGAACAGTGAATAGTGAACAGTGAATAATTTGCTGCCGCTGTGGTAATCATAAAGTTCAAAGTTCAAAGTTCTAAATAAATGAAACTCTGGGAGAAGAATTATCAGGTGAACGAGGAGATTGAACGGTTCACCGTAGGACATGACCGCGAGATGGATCTGTATCTGGCCAAGTACGACGTGCTGGGTTCCATGGCTCATATCACCATGCTGGAGAGTATCGGACTCTTAGGAAAGGACGAGCTGCCCCAGTTGCTCAGTGAGCTGCGCAATATCTATCATCTGTGTGAGAACGGTGAGTTCGTTATCGAGGATGGGATCGAGGATGTGCACTCGCAGGTGGAGCTGATGCTCACCCGTAAGTTGGGCGACATGGGAAAGAAGATACACAGCGGACGGTCGCGTAACGATCAGGTACTGGTGGATCTGAAGCTCTTCACCCGTCATGAACTGAAGGAAATAGCTGAACAGGTGAAGATCCTGTTCGATGAACTGATTGCCAAGAGCAACCAGTATAAGGATGTGCTGATGCCCGGCTACACCCATCTGCAGATTGCCATGCCCTCGTCGTTCGGACTGTGGTTCGGGGCGTATGCAGAGAGCCTGACGGACGATATGCTGTTCCTGCAGGCTGCCTACCGCATGACGAACCGTAACCCATTGGGCTCAGCTGCCGGCTATGGCTCGTCGTTCCCGCTGAACCGACAGATGACTACCGATTTGTTAGGCTTCGACTCGATGGACTATAACGTGGTGTATGCGCAGATGGGGCGTGGTAAGATGGAACGCAACGTGGCCTTCGCCCTGGCCTCCATTGCCGGCACCATTGCCAAGATGGCCTTCGATGCCTGTCTGTTCAACTCGCAGAACTTCTCGTTCGTGAAACTGCCCAAGGAATGTACCACGGGTAGCAGTATCATGCCGCATAAGAAGAACCCCGATGTCTTCGAGCTGATTCGCGCCAAGAGTAATAAGCTGCAAGGACTGCCCCAGCAGATCATGCTCATCATGAACAACCTGCCTGTTGGCTACTTCCGCGACCTGCAGATCATCAAGGAGGTGTTCCTGCCTGCCTTCGATGAACTGAAGGACTGTCTGCAGATGGCGGCCTATATCATCAACAAGATGGAGGTGAACGAGCATATCCTCGACAACGAACTCTACGACCCGATCTTCTCGGTGGAGGAAGTGAACCGTCTGGCTGCCAACGGTATGCCGTTCCGCGATGCGTATAAGAAGGTAGGACTGGACATCGAGGCGGGTACGTTCCATGCTGACAAGCAGATACACCACACCCACGAGGGAAGCATCGGTAATCTGTGCAACGATAAGATTGAGGCGCTGATGAACCAAATCCTCGGGGAGTTCCACTTCGAACGAATTGAAATCGCCGTTAAGCGATTAGTTGACAGTTGATAGTTGATAGTTGACAGTGAGACGTTGGGTTATTGGGCTATTGGCCCTGTTTGTCCTTGGGGGTTGTGGTGAGAGTGAGTTTGAGTACTCGTCACACCGTGTGCGGTTGGTCTACGACAACAGTCTGCACCTCGATGCAACCCTTTCGGTGTCCATGAACGCCATGGCACCTGGCACGTTCTGTCGTGTATCCGTCTCAGGCAACTACTTCACCTTCACCAACAGTCATGGTCAAAGCAGTCGTCAGCCCATGACCTCCGTGGAACAGCAACGGCTCCCCATCCTTGGCGTGAACAACGAGAGCGGAGTAATTGTAGGCTTCGGTCTGCTGAGCGATCCGCCTGTGTTCTATGCCTACGATGCCCAGTGCCCCAACTGCTACGAGAACGACAGTAGGCCCCGCTACCTCCTTTCCATGACCTCCGATGGCAAGGCCAAATGCAGCAGGTGCGGACGGACCTACGACATGAACAACAGCGGAATCATTATCGACGGCGGTCCTGGCGAGAAACTCTATCGCTACCACGCCTCCACAACAGGTCCTAATGGTATCCTTTCTGTAAATAATTAAGCGCATATATTAAAAGGTGCAAAAAATTTTGGCTTTTAGAAGAATTCCGACTATCTTTGCACCGTTTTCCATAAACCCATGCCGCAATGGTGGAATTGGTAGACACGAGGGACTTAAAATCCCTTGGCCAGTGATGGCTGTGCGGGTTCGAGTCCCGCTCGCGGCACCTTCAAATCTTTGTTTATTATGCGCAAAAATCTGATTTTATTCGTTTCTGCAGTCGGCATGATCGCTATGACCTCATGCTCCTCGAAGCTGGGTGCTCTCTCTGCCGACAATTTCAACGTTGTTCCTAACCCCATGGAAACTGAAGCCGGAAAAGTACCTGTAACCATCAACGGGATGTTCCCCGAGAAATACCTGAAGAAGAAGGCTGTTGTTTCTGTTATTCCTGAGCTCCGTTGCAGCAACGGTGATGTGGTACAGGGACAGAGTGCTACCTTCCAGGGTGAAAAGGTTCAGGGCAACGACCAGACCATTTCGTATAAGCTGGGTGGTAACTACACCATGAAGAATATCTTCACCTATATTCCTGCTATGCAGAAGAGTGATCTCTATCTTACCTTCGATGCCAAGGTGGGTAAGAAGAAGGTGAATGTTCCTGCCGTGAAGGTGGCCGAGGGTGTTATCGCTACTTCCGAGCTGTATCGCAACCTGCTCACATCAACAGGTGCCTGCATCGCTCCTGACACCTTCCAGCGCATCAACGCCCACAAGCAGGAGGCACAGATCAAGTTCCTCGTCAACCAGGCTAACCTGCGCAAGAGCGAGCTGAAGAACAACTCCATCACCGAGTTTGTGGAGATGCTGAAGCGCATCAACCGCGAGCGCGAGACACTGGCCATCAAGGACATCGACGTATTGGGCTTCGCTTCTCCCGAGGGTGCATACGACTTCAACGATAAGCTGGCTAACAAGCGTCAGAACACGGCTGAGCAGTATGTGAAGGATCAGCTCAAGAAGACCAAGGTGAACACCGATATCAATGCCAAGTACACCGCAGAGGACTGGGATGGTTTCCAGCAGCTGGTACAGGCCAGCAACATCCAGGACAAGGATGTCATCCTCCGCGTGCTCTCTATGTATAAGGATCCGCAGGAACGCGAGCAGCAAATCCGCAATATGTCTGCTGGCTATCGTGAGCTGGCCGACGGTATCCTGCCCGAGCTCCGTCGTTCACGCATGATCATCAACTACGAGACCATCGGTCGCAGCGACGAGCAGATCCAGCAGCAGTATGTGGCCGACCCAGCTCAGCTCAGCGTTGACGAGCTGCTCTATTCGGCTACCCTTACCGACGATGTGAACAAGCAGGAGGAGATCTATAAGAAGACCGCCCAGCTGTATCCCAACGACTACCGTGCACTGAACAACATCGCAGCCCTCGAGTTCAACAAGGGTAACAACGATGCAGCCAAGGAATATATCAACAAGGTGTTCAACGTACTGAGCAACGCTCCTGAGGCAAATGCCAACCTCGGTATGATCGCCCTGCAGAACGGTGATATCGCCAATGCCGAGAACTACATCGGTAAGGCCACCAACGCCAACGGTCTGAACAACGTGCTCGGTGCCCTGAACATTGCCAAGGGTAACTACGCAGAGGCCGCCAGGAACCTCGCCAACAGCGAGAGCAACCTCGCCGGTCTGGCAGAGCTGCTGAACAAGAACTACGCTACCGCTGAGGTGATCCTCAACAGCGTGAAGAACAAGGATGGCATGACCAAGTACCTGCAGGCACTCGTAGCCGCCCGTCAGGGACGTTCAAGCATCGCCTCAGGTTTCCTGAAGGAAGCCCTGAACCTCGATCCCAGTCTGGCAGCCTACGCCAACAACGACCTGGAGTTACTGAACGTCAGCAAATAATCATCGCCTTTCATGAAGCGATATAGCTATATACTACTCGCCCTGATTCTGGTTTCATGTGGAGCACCTAGCGGTCAGTTCAAGATCGAAGGACGTTTCCTCAACCTGAATCAGGGTGAGTTCTATGTATATAGCACCGACGGACTCATCGACGGTGTTGACACCATCCACACCAACGGTGGTCGTTTCAGCTATCAGATACCTTGCGAGGACAAGGGCACCATCATGCTGGTGTTCCCCAACTTCTCCGAACAGCCCATCTTTGCCGAATCAGGCAAGACCGCCCATGTCAAGGGCGATGCCACCCACCTCAAGGAGATGATGGTCGAAGGCTCCGATGCCAACGAGCTCATGAGTCGTTTCCGTCAGGCCGTGGCCAACGCATCCCCACCCGAGGCCATCAAAACAGCCGCATTGTTCATCAAGGACAATCCCAAATCCCCCGTCAGCATCTACCTGCTCAAGCAATACTTCATCCTGTCGGTTACACCCGACTATCTTCAGGCGTCCGAACTGGCCGCTATCCTCGCCAAGGCACAGCCCAAGAACGAGGAGATCACCCGTCTGAAACAAGACATCGACATCCTGAAGGTTTCCCGTCTCAACGCCCCCATGCCCTCCTTCTCGGCTGTTGACATCTACGGCCGAAGAGTCACCGATGCCAACCTGCATGGAAAGGTATCAGTAGTATATGTATGGTCCACATGGAACTACGAGAGTCAGGATATTGCCCGACGCCTGCGCACAATGTCCAACGACAACCGCAATCAATTAGGCGTTGTAGGCATCTGTGTGGATGCCAGTAAGCGCGACTGCCGTAACTACCTGAAGCACGATTCCGTATCATGGTCAACTATCTGCGACGAGAAGATGTTCGACTGCGATCTCATGGCCAAGCTCGGCCTGGCATCTATCCCCGACAATATCATCTACGACACCAGCGGCAGGGTTATAGCCCGAGGACTGAATGCCAATGATCTCCGCAACAAACTGGAGGAGTTGTTGAAGAAGAAAACGCCCTAACCTCCCCTCTTCTTCAGTCTCTCCGAAATCTATTCATTAATCATAAATCTAATATGTTAGTAAAAACTTTTTGTGCAGCCGTAAACGGCTTGGATGTTACCACCGTAACCATCGAAGTGAGCATGACAAGAGGAGTGCTCTACCATCTCACAGGACTGCCTGATAGTGCTGTCAAAGAGAGTCGCGACCGTATTGCAGCTGCCTGTCAGAACATCGGATACAAATTCCCTGTAGCTGATATCACTGTGAATATGGCACCTGCCGACCTACGGAAGGAGGGCAGTGCCTACGATCTTCCCTTAGCCATCGCTATTCTTGCTGCCAACAACAAGGTGGAACGCGGTCATCTCCATGAATACATGGTGGTCGGAGAGTTGGGACTCGACGGTAAGCTACAGCCCATTAGGGGTGCCCTGCCCGTTGCCATCCGAGCTCGTGCAGAACAGTTCAAAGGTCTGATCGTACCCATACAAAATATCCGTGAAGCGGCAGTGGTGAACAACATCTCCGTGTATGGCATGGAGAGTTTGATGGACGTCATCCAATTCTTCAACGGCTCAAAGTATTATGAACCTACGGTCATCGACACACGGAAGGAGTTCTTTCAGCAGCAGTGTCACTTTGATCTGGATTTTGCCGATGTTCGAGGACAGGAGAATGTGAAACGTGCCATGGAGGTGGCGGCAGCTGGCGGACATAACCTGATCATGGTGGGGCCTCCTGGAAGTGGAAAATCCATGATGGCCAAACGACTGCCAAGTATTCTTCCTCCACTATCATTGGCAGAGAGTCTTGAAACCACCCAGATCCACAGTGTGGCAGGTAAGCTGGGACGCGGCATGAGTCTGATTTCTCAGCGCCCGTTCCGATCTCCTCACCACACCATTTCCCAAGTGGCCCTTTGTGGAGGTGGTAACAATCCGCAGCCAGGTGAGATCTCATTGGCTCACAATGGTGTTCTTTTCCTCGACGAGCTGCCTGAATTTAATAAAGCAACCCTCGAAGTACTGCGACAGCCGTTGGAAGACCGCAAGATCACTATCAGTCGGGCCAAATACACGCTCGAGTATCCCTGTTCTTTCATGTTTGTCGCCTCAAGCAACCCATGTCCTTGCGGCTACTATGGTGATCCCACACACAACTGCGTATGCACCCCAGGTCAGATACAACGGTATATGAACAAGATTTCTGGCCCTCTACTCGACCGTATCGACATTCATTGTGAGATCCAGGCTGTTCCCTTTGCGGAGCTATCGCAGATGGAGGCCGGAGAATCCAGCGAAACTATCCGTGAAAGGGTTATTAAGGCGCGACAGATACAAGAGGTGCGATACAAGGACTTCAAAGGCATCCACAGCAATGCACAAATGACTGAGCGGATGATTCATGAGTTTGCGGAACCTGACGCTGAAAGCCTGAACATGCTCCGCATGGCCATGGAACGGCTTAAACTCAGTGCCCGCGCCTACAGTCGTATTCTGAAGGTGGCACGCACCATAGCTGACCTTGAAGGCTCGGAGAAGGTACAGAGCATTCATATCGGCGAAGCAATCGGCTACCGCAGTCTTGATAGAGGTGATTGGGCTGAGAGAGGACTTTAAGTTGTTGTTTGTTCCTAAAAACGTTTCAAAACGGGTATAGGCGAACAATCTTATCTTTGTAACAGAAAAGCACACAACGAAAGTGACAGAAGAACAACTGATAGCGAAAAAGAAATACGCCGGAGAGAAAAAGGCTTCGATGAAACGCCGCGATGACCATCACGACTATACGGAGCGACGTATGTATATGATTACGTTGGAAGTGGAAGGGCGGCGCCCCGTTTTCGGTCGGCTTGTTGGAAACCCTTTTGCCAAACGCGGTAGCCATGATGAGGCACGTATCGAACTATCGGCACTAGGAAAGGCTGTGAAGAGTGAGTGGTTGGGCATTCATGGCTATTTCCCGCAGATAGAGGTAAGAGCCGTTCAGATGATGCCCGACCACATGCATGGCATTCTCTTTGTGAGGGAGCCGCTGCCAGTACATCTGGGGCAGGTGATCTCGGGGTTCAAAGCGGGGTGCCGAAAGGCGCAGAGGGCACTCGAAGAAGCAGAAAGAGCAAAAGAAGAACGAGCAGCAGCAGAGCTACTGCCGACTGAGAAGGGGCAACACCCAGAACAAGCACAACACCCAGAAATGGCACAACACCTGGAGCTGGCACATCATGCTTCTCAGCAAGTGGCGGCTTTGCCGTCGCCCAAGCACTCCCTGCCCTACCGCCCTCTCTTTGCCAAGGGCTACAACGACCTGATACTCCGCTCATATGATGAGCTGCCAGCGTGGCAGAACTACCTTCATGACAACCCTCGCCGCTTGCTGATGAAGCGCGCTCGCCCAGAGTGGTTACGGCCATTCTTTAACCTGCGCATAGGCACACACTGCTATAGCGGCATAGGCAACCGCAGTCTGCTTACCGCCCCACAGCGAATAGCAGTAAGGATATCGAGACGACTGAACGATAGTGAGATTGTCACAGAGATCGCTCGTTATCTTGAATCCGCCAAACAGGGTGCTGTTCTTGTTTCACCGGCCATCTCCCCAGGCGAAAAGCGCGTGATGCGAGCAGCCTTCGATGCCTCTCTGCCCACCATCGTCATCATGGAGAACGGCTTCACGCCACTTTCGAAGCCTCATGGCGAACAGTTCGATGCCTGTGCGAGAGGACAACTGCTGATGCTTGCTCCATGGGAACACCATAACGAGAAAAAGAAGATTACCGCAGAGCAATGCCGCCAGCTGAATCTGATGGCACTGGAGATATGTGGACAATAACATAAGAGAACCGACAACCCCTCTCCAAAGAGGGGGACAAGTTGTTAAACACAAGATATTCGCTGAATTACTTGGAACTTCCAGAAACAATTCATATCTTTGCAGCATAACAATTAACCCTTATTCAACTAACAAAAGGGGAAACTCTATAATAAAAACAACAATGACGAAACGAATACTTGTACTTGTTTTAACGCTAACAATCATAGCTGTTGGGGCTTCCGCGCAGCGGAAAACAGATAAGTTGGATCGCGGTCTGGTGGTGGTTCCTCATTTCGCAAGTATCAATTATGGAAATGGTACGAATGGTTCCCAAGACGGTAACCTGGTGAGCTGGCGTATCCTCCCGGAAGAGTATTATGATGTAACCTACAATGTGTATCGTGACGGAACGAAACTCAATGATGCTCCGCTGACGATTTCCAATTTTGTTGATCGGAATGGCTCATCATCATCACAATACCAAGTGAGTGCCGTTGTAAAGGGAGTAGAGCAGGAGAATTGTGCTTCTGCAAAGCCGTGGACAATGCTATCAGATACATATAATCAGCCGTATCAGAAAATCCTATTGGCAAATGTCTATGACCGTGACGGTCAGGATGTGACGGAACACTATTGGGCGAACGACGCAGCCTTTGCTGATCTTGACGGTGACGGTCAGCTGGAGATGATTGTCAAACGACTGAACATGGCAGATGCTGAGGGTGTTAATACAGGTAGGCGGGATAGCAAAGGGCACGCTATTTACAATATCTATCCGAGAAACTCAAAAGAGTTTGTGGTGATTGATGCCTATAACATCAACTGGCAGACGTGGGAGGCTTCGCTGATGTGGCGCATCGACTGCGGACCGAACATGGTGAGTACAAACTCTACCGAGATCAATATCATGGCCTTTGACTGGGATCAGGACGGAAAGGCAGAGGTGGTGCTGCGCGGTGCGGATAACATGAGGGTATATGGCAGCGATGGCAAGACATCGTACTACACCATCGGATCGCCTACTGTCAACACCCGACCGGACTGGTACAACTACAGAGACGACGGCACCAACATTGCCAGTCTGGCATACACCTATACGGGTAACGAATACCTGCTTTACATGAATGGGGAAACGGGGGCCATGTATCAACAGCTTGAATACCCGCTAAAACGATTGGAAAACGGTGAAACAGACTTGAACGCTGCGTGGGGGGATGGCTATGGGCACCGCTCATCGAAGTACTATTTCGGTGCGCCCTATCTCGACGGACACAAACCCAGCATCTTCCTTGCCCGTGGCATCTATACCCGTCATAAGATGATTGCCTACAATGTGGATGAGAAACACCAGCTGATACAGCAATGGAGATGGGATTGCAACAGCAAGGGTAGTCAGTGGTTTGGACAGGGCTTTCATAACTACGTGATTGCCGATGTGGATGAGGACGGCCGCGACGAGATTGTGTATGGCTCGATGGTGATCGATGATAACGGACAGGGCCTTCACACCACGGGCTTCGGTCATGGCGATGCACAACAGGTGGGTGATTTCGACCCGTATCGGGGGGGACTGGAGATCTTTGCTTGTCTGGAAAACGAACCGTATTGGGGGAACAACTACCGCAACGGCACAACGGGCGAAGTGTATTTTAAGTATTCCACACCTGAGACGGGTGGAAAGAAGGGGGATGACGGTCGTTGCATGATGGGTAAATTCCGCGCGGACATCCCTGGATGTATAGGTACGTCAAGTCAGATGATGAATCGTAACGGTACCGTTATCAGCAGTGTGACAAATAACGAGATAGCAGGTTCTTCAGGTTGGCAGGATGCGACTATCCTGAATTTCCGCATCTACTGGGACGGTGACCTGCTGGATGAGGAATACACGGGGACGGGTGCCAAAGATGCGGGCTCATGGGCAAAGATCGTCAAACAGTCGGGACCCAACGGCACTGGCAGCGGCAATACGCGGTTGTTCACATCGGGCATCGGTACCACCAATAACGGTTCAAAGAACAATCCCTGCTTTATCGGTGATATTCTTGGCGACTGGCGTGAAGAGATTATCATGCGCGAGGGCTCGGACATCGTTGTCATGGCAACGCCCATTGAGTCTGACTATGGTTTCTTTTCCTTATGGGCCGACCATGTATACCGACAGGCTATGGGTACGCAGATGCAGGTCTATAACCTCCCTCCGCACCTGAGCTACTTCTTGGGCGAGCTGGAGGGTTACACTTTGGCACCACCACCCCTGACAAAGGAAGGTCGCACGGTGATCGGCAACAATGCAACCATCACCAACAGCTATAACGGACAGCATCTGTTGCACAACGAGTATGACAACACGTCGCTGACCGTCAACGGGGGGATACCTGATATCCTGACCATCAATGTGCCTACATGGGTGCAGGGGCATGACAACAACAATAACATCACCACCACGACCTACACCTGCACGCTTTCGGGCGCACTGAGTGGCGGCACACGGTTGGTGAAGCAGGGCAATGGTGTGCTGCAGATGGGCAGCGTGGTGCATACACATAGGGGCAAGACGGATATATGGGGCGGTACGGTGGTCTTCAACGGCACAATGGAAAACAGTGCTGTGTGGATGCACCGTCATACCACACTGAACACCACAGACGGGCATTTCAACAACGGACTGACCATGGAATACGGGGCAACGCTGAACATCGGGAGTTCCTCAACGGGAACTATGAGCAGCGTGGAGATCGCAGCACTGACCATGAACTACGGGGCCCGGGTAGTGCTGGATGTGAACGGAGTGGGCGATGACGAACACGACTGGCTCAACGTCTCGACATTGAACATAGACGACAGTAAGGTGGGGGTTGCCACATGGGAGGACTACGGACCGGAGCATATCGCACCGGTGATGGAACTACGAATGGGGACAGCTCTGGGTAATGGTCGCTACCCCATCGGACATGTAGGCACCGTGAACGGTGATCTGTCGAAGGTGAAACTGGTGTGCAACACCATCGATTCGAGCTACCTAAGTCTTATAGTTCGTGGGGGTATCCTTTATCTGAAGGTTTCGGACGACCCTACTGACGATGAGATCACGACCAACACGCCTTCCCTTCCTTTTTTCGTGAATGGCCACGGGGTTGTGTACGACCTGCAAGGACGCGAACTGCATAACGGGCAAGTGGCCAAAGGAATCTATATCTTAGGGAACAAAAAGGTGATGAAATGTAACGGTTATTAACAAAATCTTTGTACCTTTGTACCCAAAATAGGTAAAAATGGAACAGAACAAGAGATTCAAGAGAACGACGGTGACGTCGGCACTGCCCTACGCCAATGGTGGTGTGCATATCGGTCACCTGGCCGGTGTATATGTGCCTGCAGATATCTATGTGCGCTACTTACGACTGAAGAAGCGCGAGGTGTTGTTTATCGGTGGTTCGGATGAGCATGGTGTGCCCATCACGATTCGTGCCCGTAAGGAGGGTATCACCCCGCAGGATGTGGTGGACCGCTACCATGAGATGATCAAGAAGAGCTTCGAGGAGTTCGGCATCTCGTTCGATATATACAGCAGAACAACATCGGAGACGCATCATAAGTTTGCCGCCGAATGGTTCCGCAAACTCTATGATGAGGGGAAGCTGACGGAGGAAACGACTACACAGCTCTACGACGAGGAGGCGAAACAGTTCCTGGCCGACCGTTACGTGACGGGCGAGTGCCCGCATTGTCATAACGAAGGTGCCTATGGCGACCAGTGCGAGAAATGCGGTCGTGACCTCTCTCCTACCGAGCTCATCAATCCGAAATCGACCATCTCGGGTTCTACGCCCGTGCTGAAGGAGACGAAGAACTGGTATCTGCCCCTGAACGAGTATCAGGAGTGGCTGAAGCAGTGGATTCTCGAGGAGCATAAGGAGTGGCGACCGAATGTGTATGGACAGTGTAAGAGTTGGCTCGACATGGATCTGCAACCCCGCGCCATGACACGCGACCTTGACTGGGGTATTCCTGTTCCTGTGGAGGGTGCCGACGGTAAGGTGCTTTACGTGTGGTTCGATGCGCCCATCGGCTATGTGTCGAACACAAAGGAGCTGTGCGACCGTGAGCCCGAGAAATGGGGCAGCTGGGAGAAATGGTGGCAGGATGAGGACACCCGATTGGTGCACTTCATCGGTAAAGACAATATCGTGTTCCATTGCATCATCTTCCCTGTAATGATGCGTGCTCATGGCAAGTATATCATGCCCGACAATGTGCCAGCCAACGAGTTCCTGAACCTTGAGAATAACAAGATCTCTACTTCAAAGAACTGGGCTGTGTGGCTGCATGAGTACCTGGTGGATATGCCGGATAAGCAGGATGTGCTGCGCTATGTGCTGACCGCCAATGCTCCGGAGACCAAAGACAACAACTTTACTTGGAAGGACTTCCAGGAACGCAATAACAACGAACTGGTGGCTGTGTATGGTAACTTTGTGAACCGTGCGCTGCAGCTGACCAAGAAATACTGGAATGGTGTTGTTCCTGCCTGCGGCGAGCTGCTCGACGTGGACAAGCAGGCATTGGAGGAGTTCAAGGATGTGAAGGAGAAGGTAGAGGCGCTGCTGGAGCAGTTCAAGTTCCGCGATGCGCAGTTCGAGGCCATGAACCTGGCACGTATCGGTAACCGTTATATCACCGAGTGCGAGCCGTGGAAGGTATGGAAGACTGATCCGAAGCGTTGCGAGACCATCCTGAATATCTGCTTGCAGCTGACTGCCAACCTGGCCATTGCCTTTGAGCCGTTCCTGCCGTTCAGCAGTAAGAAGCTGCGCGAGATGCTCAACATCGATTCATTTGAATGGGAACAGTTGGGAAGCACCGATCTGCTGAAGGCCGGTCATCAGTTAGGCGAGCCCTCTCTGCTCTTCGAGAAGATTGAGGACGAGACGATCCAGAAGCAGCTGGATAAGTTAGAGGCTACCAAGAAGGCTAATGAGGCTGCTGCCTACAAGGCTGCTCCTATCAAGGAGAATGTGGACTTTGAGACGTTCGAGAAGCTCGACATCCGTGTGGGCTTGGTGAAGGACTGTCAGAAGGTGAAGAAGTCGAAGAAGCTATTGCAGTTCACCATTGACGATGGCTCTGGTACCGACCGCACCATCTGCTCAGGTATTGCTGCCTTCTACGAGAATCCCGAGGAGCTGATCGGCAAGCGCATCCTCTTCGTAGCTAACTTTGAGCCGCGCAAGATGATGGGCATCGAGAGTCAGGGTATGATTCTCTCTGCCGTGGATGCCGACGAGAGCCTCAGCGTGGTTACCACGACCAAGGATGTGAAACCAGGTAGTCAAGTAGGATAATCCTTTTCAACTTCAGTTGAAAAGGATTGTGGAGTGTGGAGTGTGGATTGTGGAATGAGAATACTTCAGAGGTATTGTATTCATATACAAAGCCATCTGTTCTTGAGACATTTCTCACTCCACACTCCACATTCCACACTCCACAACAATTCTAATTAGCAATTACCTTTCTTCCACTCATAATGTAAACACCCTTCTTCAGGTGGGGTGTTCCATTGACTGTTGTACCCACCTTACGACCCTGCAGGTCGTAGATGATGGTGTTGGGCTTCGCCTTGTCAACAGGGAAGGTTGCCTCTGTAGTTATGCCGGTGCTTACAGGCTGGCGCTTGTAAAGCTGAACGGCCGTTTGATTACTAGAGCTCTTGTAACAAGCGAAACGAGGAGAACCAGCATTATAATAGATGGAATAATCGGTGTACTTCACATTCTTGATTACAGCATTGTTCCCACTGAACGTAATGGTCCATTGTGCTGATGTAGCAGTAGTCGTAGTGGCAGTATGTAGTTTGTTATCGCTACTTGTAAGTGCCAGATAAACCTTACCCGTTTCATCATAGAGGGTGTATTTACCATTAGATGTGCCTAATGTCAACTCATAAGGTTTGCCGCTTTTGTTCACCTCTGTTGTCACAGCGCCGTTAGTGGTGGTCAAACTGACAGAATTGCGAATGTTGGTGCCTTGTTCAGCCATGGCCGTATTCTTCGAATCACACACGATGATATAACCCGCTCCAACTTCCAAATCGTCTGCTTTTGTCACACGCTGATATACATTCCCATCACCTGAAGGTCCGGGAGGGTCAACAGGACCAGGTCCTGGATCATCGCCTGGTATATACACCGTATAGTTCTCGGGCACTTGGTAATCATCGTAGCTGAAAGCCTCATCCGTCATACTACCCCAGATATATTGCTCAAGACCAGGGTAGTCGATATATGGGTTACGATTTTTCTGTTCACCATACGCCGCAATGTTTCGGTAATACTCCTTGTAGCTTACTTGATCGTTAGCCGCCCAAGTCATCAGCATATTCAACTGCCATCTTTGAAAACTAGGATATGTGCTGCCATCAATTGTAGCTTTTAGGCCAGGGAAACTACTCGCATAGTTCTTATACCACGTAGGCAACTGCTCTTCATAACACGTTACCATATAAAAATAGGTACGCGCAAAGTCGCCCTTGTATAAGTCGTTTGGCTCGAATACCGTTCCGGTATAACCAGAGTAGGTACAGGCACCTAACTTGCTAAAACCGTTAGCGGATTTGTATTCTTCTCCATTCGTCTCACCAAAAGGATGATTACTTCGTTTACCGTTTACAGAACCATCTGTGGGGAAAATATGATGTATATCATGACCTGCCACAGAACTCCCGTTTTTATCTCCAAACCAGCTCTTGGGGAAAGAATGCTCACGATTGTACTTGTCTCCTTCATTAGAATAATTACCAGCCTGATCTTTTACGAAGATATAATCTCGTTTATTGGAATACATATCCCATACCAATGAGTCTCCATCTTTATTATACAATGTCTTTCCATTCTCATCAATCCTTTTGTCAGTCTTCTTAAAGATATTCCACAAGGCATCATAACTATTCTCATTTCTGTTATAAATGATACCGCACAGCGCAGTCTTCAAAGCCGCCCCTTTCTTGCCATCGGCATTTTTATAGTAATCCCCTGAATTATACGGACCCTGTGCCCACGTCACAGCAGCCATGATCAAGAGGCACGGAAGTAAAAGTATTCGTTTCATGTGCAAAAGGTTTTTAATTTGCCTACAAATTTAGTGGTTTTTCGTGAAAGCAGCAAACGATTCAATGGAATTATTGAAGATTGGACTTGATTTCCAAAAACAAATCAGGCTGCACAACCATGTGCAGCCTGTAGCTTTTCCCTAAACTTGAGTCTGATGTTCAACCTGCAAAACTTTAACGACTTTGTCATTCATTCAGATCTACTGAAGATGACTATATATTGTAATGTAGTTATGTGTTTCGTGTGCAAAGGTATGGACTTTTTTGCAATAGGGGGGTAGTTAAATGTTTTATTTTAGTAGATAAAATGTTATGTGGCGATTTTTTTCTCGATTGTTATCGAAAACAGTTTTTTTCTTAGGTCTTTCGCTCGGTTTGCACTACCTTTGGCTGCGCTGAAGGTACTCTCGCTTGACAATAAAAATAAATCCGCATTTATTTTGTATTGTCCTCGCTTATTGGATAAAATCTTCACGCTCGAGAAAATAAATTCATTTGTTTTCTTCTCACTTAATCAGATTTTTCGTACCTTTGCACTATCATTCTGGTCTAATAGTTCAATGGATAGAACAAGTCTCTCCTAAAGATTAGATCCGGGTTCGATTCCCGGTTGGACCACAAACTACTAAATACCTATTATTATGTTAGGAGCCATTATCGGAGATATCATTGGGTCGCGATTTGAATTCTCTGAGCCTCCCAAGCCCGGATTCAAGCTATTTACACCTGAATGCAGTTATACAGACGACACCATTTGTACAATTGCCATTGCGGATGCCATTATGAACGGTAAGAGCTACCGCGACGCCCTCTTGGAGTGGTGCCGCCGTTATCCTCATCCCATGGGCAGCTATGGGGGGAAGTTCTACCAATGGATTAACAGCGATGACCCGCAGCCCTACAATTCGTTCGGTAACGGATCGGCCATGCGCGTGAGTCCTGTGTCCTGGCTCTACGATGATTACGAAGATGTGAAGGAACAGGCTCGTCTTACAGCCATGCCCTCGCATAACCATCCCGAAGGTATCAAGGGAGCGGAGTGTATTGCCACCCTTTGCTACTGGCTGCGTACGTGCAGGATTACCAAGGACGAGGTGGAGCGCAAGGTGGAGAAAAAATGGGGATACGAGATTCTTCCGTTGCGCGACATCTATAAGATAGGTAGTGAGAATCACTTTGATGTTACCTGCATGGAAACGGTTCCCATGGCGATACGCTGTTTCCTGGAGAGTCAGAACTTTGAGGATGCCATACGTATTGCCGTGCTGGCCGATGGTGACACCGACACGAAGGCGAACATCACGGGTGCCTTGGCTGAGGCTTTCTACGAGGTGCCCGAAGCACTGATTGAGAAGGCCTTTGAATATCTGCCCAGCGAGATGTTAGACATCATCACGCAGTTCTACGATCGCATCGGGGAGAGTATCTGATTCAACGAGGTAAGAAGAAAGAGCGGATGGAACGCAGATAAGGCGTGATCTCCCGTTGTATGACCTTTCCCCATGGCGACATAGACTGGCATGAATAGGTAACGATGAGTCGTTTCCTGGCCCTCGAGATGGCCACATAGAATTTCCGCGCCTCCTCTCCACGAATGGCGGTTTCATCGGCATAATAGCTGGGGAACTTCCCTTTTACCGCATCATAGACAATCACATTATCGAACTCCAAGCCCTTCGCTTTATGGACGGTGGAGACGAATACCCGTTCGCGCATGCTCTTACTGCCGCAGAGATCAGCTTCCTTCATGGTGTTGATCTCCTGTAGATGTGTTGAGAGCTGTTCGTATAACGACTCCTCCCCTTGCAGCATATCGTCAGAGAAATAATCCAGGATATAGGGCAGCTTGGGAATATCTCCTATCCTTCTAATCTCACGCAACTGCTCATAGACATACTGCATCTCGGTTACCAGATGGGATTCAGCGCTGCGTTGGTACAACAGCTGACGGGTATGCGAGTAGAGGTTTCCATAGAGATGACGAAGACGGGCTGCCACCGTGGCATGGTGCTGAAGGAAGGAGAGCTGCTCCTCAATCAACTGCTTTCCCCGTTGATAGCACGCGTTCACCACATTGAACGTAGCCAGGATATCGTCGTTGGCCATGTGTGAATTCTCTCCCTCCAGGTGAAGGGTTACCAGCAGATCCTTGAGCTTGTAGCTCCTCAGTTGCGGAGCCACCAGATGCATCAACTTGAGGGAATCATAGTAATGCGGCCATAGCTGTGCCATCCTGCAGCCCTTACAATAGCGCTGCATATTGTGGTCCATGATCTGATAGTCGTAGTTCACGTTATGACCTAAAAGTATGCTTCCTGCCGCAAATTCGGCAAAGCGGGCCATGGCCTCGCGGTGCGTGAGATGCGCATGATTGGCATAGGCTGTTACCAAAGGATTCACGGTGTCGCCCAGCATGGCGGGAATAGCACGGTCGGTTTCGATAAACATGTTGAGCTCATCCACCACCCTACCGTCCTTAACCTTGATGGCAGCGATCTGCACCACATCGTCTTCAAAGACGTTCAGTCCGGTGGTCTCCGTATCAAAGATCACGAACTCCCGTTGCGCATAGTCTTTCAGGAACTCATTCAGATAGGAAGAGTCAGCATACTCCAGAAAATCCGTGGGGGACAGCGCATGGTTCATCACCTCATGCGTGAACTGGCGCGCGGCCGAATGACTCCCGAAAAGTTTCAGTCCGGTGAAGATCCTTGCCCAGGCAATGAAGTTGTTCTCCTGCATCACCACATTGAAATGGGAAAGCAGCAGACGGACATCGGGTGTGCTGAAGACATCTATACCAGAGATCTTGAAATGGGGCACACGAAGCATCTTACTCACCTCGTCGGCATCTGCATTAAAGGCCACGACCACCGCAATGGACTCATCGGGGTTGGCCTCATAGAAATGCTTTACCCTTTGAGCCACCTCATGGCATGATTCCACAAGGGTGTCGTTGCCTACCAACTCCACCAGACCGGTAGGCTCGGCCTTCTCCCCACCCTTCTCGTACGATCGGGGCAGCAGGTCCTTGGCAATGCCCAACTGCTGTTCACCATAGGTGTTGTAGATATCCAACAGGTATTTAGGAGAACGGTAGTTGACATAGAAATTATGCAGACCGTTGGTTCCGCAACGCTGCCGCAGCATGTTCAGGGTGTCGAGTTTCGCTCCCATGAAAGAGAAGATGGCCTGCTGCGCATCGCCCAGATAGACCACCGTGGCATTCTCGGCTGTGAACAGGTCGATGATGGCCAGCTGTAATGGATTCAGGTCCTGCACCTCGTCCACCTGTATCCAGCGGAACTTCTTCAGCAGTTTTTCCTCATCGCCGCCCTGAGGTTGTGCCGTCACCTCATCGTAGGTGGTGAGCAACAGGTCTTCGAAATCGAGCAGGTTGTGCTCCCGTTTATACTTCTCGTAGCACCATGCACCGTATAAAGCCTTGATAAGAGACTGCGCCTCAGCGCTCAGGAATATCGGAAGACTGGCATAATACTCAATGTGTTCATAGAGCTCGATGACCGAGTCTTGCGAGTACGACAGACTGAAATCGGTGCACAGCTCACGCAAGACCATCGGTGAGAGTACTTCACGGTGAATCATCAGATCGCCGGGATAATGCTTGCGACACTGGTACATCAGATGCTGGAGGTTCATCACCTGCGCATACTGCTGTCGTTTCTTGTTGTCGCCTAAGATATGCAACTCATCCTCTCCCATGTAGTCGGCAATGATGCTGACCGACATATCATTGTCGATGATGGTGGTTCCTTCGGCCACCAGTTGGTTGGCAAACAGGAACTGCGAACAGAAACGATGGACATTCCCCACAAACAACTCACTGGTATCCAAAGGTCCTACCGATGCCTCTATCCGCTCTTTCATGCCACGCGAAGCCCGGTTGGTGAAGGTGAGACAAGCCATATCGGCAAAAGGGACGCCGCGCTGATGGGCACGCAGGATACGCTCTGCCAAGACTGCGGTCTTACCGCATCCCGGAGGAGCCAGCACCAAGTGGTAACCGCCCATGACTTCGATCACCGCCAACTGTTCTTCGTTAAACTGCTTGGAGTCTTCCATACGATTTCAGATGATCTCAACGATGAACCACACCCCTCATCCAGTTCCCACGGAGCATGCGCCACAGGAAAATGATTCCCCTGAAGGTTAACTCAATGGCCATGGCCGTCCACACACCCCGCAAACCATAGTCCTTGGCCAGCCAAGCAGCCAGGGTGAGTCGCACCAGCCACATGGAGCAAAGGTTCATCGCTGCCGGGCGCAAGGTATCGCCAGCACCTACAAAGACACTGTAGCATACGATAGAGGCTGCGAACATCGGTTCGGCAAAGGCCTCGATGCGCAGTACGGATGCACCCAGATCCACGATTTCCTGCACAGGCGTCATCAGCATCATCAGCTCCGGGGCGAAGAGGAACATCACAGCGCCCATCACTGCCATGACCGCCATGCCTAAGGAAACGGTCATCCATGCAAAGCTGCGGCACAGCTCCTTTCGCCCTGCCCCCATACTTTGGCCCACCAACGTGGTGGCAGCCTCACCTAATCCATAGCCTGGCATGTAGCACAGACTCTCGGCGGTGATGGCGAAGGTGTTGGCGGCAATGGCGATATTCCCCAACGGAGCCACAATCATCGTACTCACAATTTGGGCGCCACTCATGAGAATACCTTGCGCTGCCATCGGCAGACTGATGTGCAAGGCATTGCGGATATAGTCCCAGTTGACGTATTTAACCAGAATCCTTTCCTTTATCAAGGCCAGCTTGTCGCTCTTGACAACGGCATAGTAGGTCTGCACACTTCCCACGATAATGATGGAAAGGGCTGTTCCCATGGCCACACCGAGTACACCGAGATGGAAGATGAAGATGAGGATGAAGTTGAACGTCACATCCAGCACGCACATGATGATGCTCAACATACTCGGGATGCGCATGTTACCCGAACATTTCAGCATACCGCCCGACAGTCCGAACAGTTGGAAGAAAGGGATGGCCAGCATGAACACCGATATATAGGTGGTGGCATCGGCGGCGATATCAGCACCACCCCCCAGCCAATAAGGAAGACGAGGCGCTATCAGAAGTCCGGCCACCATGATACACAAGCTGAAAATGAGCGTACACAATAGTCCGTGGCGGAATACATCGCGTGCCTTGTCGAAATCGTTTGCTCCGATGAAATGTGCCACCTGAACAGAGAAGCCCATGGAGGCAGCACTCGTCATACTACCGCAGAGCCAAGTGCTCGACTCCACCAGTCCGCAGGCGGCTGCCGCCTCCACACTGATTCGTCCCACCATGGCCTGATCGATGAAGAACATCATAACACTGGTGATCTGCGCCAAGATGGAAGGAATACTCAGCTGGACGATCAGATTGAGTTTCTGACCGCCTGTCATGGGCTGTCCACCACGGATCATGCCCAACAGCACTTCACTCTTCCTATTCGACATCTTTTTGCAAAGGTACGATTAAGTGAGCGGAAAACCAAAAGTATTTTGAGTTTTTCCGAACGTGAGTACCTTCAACGGAGTTAAAGGTACGATTAAGTGAGCGAAAAACCAAAAAGTATTTTGAGTTTTTCCGAACCCACTAAGTCTCAAAGGGATAAATGTGTTTGACTTAAATCAAGAAAAGTGCGTTTTTAAGATAAAAATGACGGAAATCCATTGCTGTGTGCGTAAACAGTCGTATCTTTGCACTCGAAATCAAGAGGTATTAGAATTACTAAGGTAAAGATTGTATAAAGGTTCGATAGTTTTTTCATAGGTTTTCATAGGTTTTTAGTTTTAGGTTTAAAAGAGTATCAAATAGGTTTAGTTAAGGTAAGAAAAGGTTGGATAAAGGATAACACGATGCCCGTGAGGGCGGGACTATACATAGAAGTTGAACATATTAAATTTCAGGAAAGGGTAACAACATGAGTATTTCAACATTGTGCGCCCTGTTTGCAGTCTTCGCAATTACAGGCATGTGGTTAGACCATGATATGCAGAACCGCTAAAACGGTCATACCACATAAAAAAAGAAAGATTTAGAACAAGTTTATAAATGAGAAGTGACCAAATGGCCACTTCTCATTTCTTTTTATCGGTACTTAAGGTTTGTAACAACCTGCAAGTCGCAAATCAAAGATCAGTGTGGAATAAGCAGGTATGCTACCGGAGGTACTACCATATCCCTGCTGATAGGGGATATACACTTTCCAATGGTCGCCTACATGCATCTGCTGGAGTGCTGTTGCGAAACCGTCAACGAAGCTGTAAACCCTTCCGGAATACGGCTTTGACACCGCAGCTTGGTAGGAACCTTCCCAACTCTTGTCGAACTCATACCCTTCCGGATAGGAAGCTGATGGTATCAGTCGGCCAGAGTAATGGACAGACACCGAGTCGGTATAGAGCGGACAATCGCTACCCGAGCCAGACTCAAGGACCTGGACAACGATATAGTCTTCTGCCTTCGTGGCAACCTCCGTATTGAGACTCCACTTGGGGAAGACTCTCCATTCACCTGAATTGATGCCCTTGGCACGGCTATACACCTCATTGAAATAGGTGTCGTTCCGTTCCTGCCAGTTGTCGAACTCCGTTACCTCTTCGTCACTCTCACTGCAGGAAGTGAACAATGCCATGGGCAGTACCATCAGCACTGCCCATGCAAGCACCAGTAATCTTTGATAGGTGGTTTTCTTCATACTCGTTGATGATTATTGAAGCTTCTTCAACAGACTGGCGATGCTCACCTTGTCCTCGATGATGCCCAACAGCTGATCGATGTTGACACGCTCCTGCTCCATCGTATCACGGAAACGAAGGGTTACGGTATTGTCTTTCAGTGTGTCATAGTCGACTGTCACACAATACGGTGTGCCCACTGCATCCTGACGACGGTAGCGCTTACCGATGGTGTCCTTCTCATCGTAGCTGCAGTTGAAGTGGAACTTCAGGTTGTCGATGATCTCGCGAGCCTTCTCTGGCAGACCGTCTTTTCTTACCAACGGCAGTACGGCGAGCTTGGTAGGTGCAAGGGCTGCAGGCAGCTTCAAGACCACGCGGGTCTCACCGTTCTCCAGCTGCTCCTCCTGATAGGAGTGGCACATGATGGAAAGGAACATACGATCTACACCGATGGATGTCTCGATGACGAACGGCGTATAGCTCTCGTTACTCTGGGGATCGAAGTATTTGATGCTCTTGCCGCTGTATTTCTCATGCTGAGAGAGGTCGAAGTTGGTGCGGGAATGGATTCCCTCCACCTCCTTGAAACCGAACGGCATGTGGAACTCGATGTCGGTAGCGGCATTGGCATAGTGAGCCAGCTTCTCATGATCGTGGAAACGATAGTTCTCAGCGCCGAAGCCCAGTGCCTGATGCCAAGCCATACGGGTTTGCTTCCACTTGGGGAACCACTCGAGCTCTGTACCCGGCTTCACAAAGAACTGCATCTCCATCTGCTCGAACTCACGCATACGGAAGATGAACTGACGGGCCACGATCTCGTTACGGAAAGCCTTACCGATCTGTGCAATACCGAAAGGAATCTTCATACGACCGGTCTTCTGCACATTCAGGTAGTTCACGAAGATACCCTGAGCTGTCTCGGGGCGCAGGTAGATCTTCATAGAGTTATCGGCAGAGGCACCCATCTCGGTAGAGAACATCAGGTTGAACTGACGCACATCGGTCCAGTTACGGGTTCCACTGATGGGACAAACAATCTCCTCGTCGATGATGATCTGCTTGAGTTCATCAAGATCCATGGCGTTCATGGCCTTGGCATAACGCTCGTGCAGGGCGTCACGCTTCTGCTGGTTCTCCAATACACGACCGTTTGTCTCGCGGAACTTCTGCTCGTCGAAGCTGTCGCCGAAACGCTTGGCTGCCTTGTCAATCTCCTTCTGGATCTTCTCCTCGTACTTGGCAATCTGATCCTCGATAAGGACATCTGCACGATAGCGCTTCTTGGAGTCGCGGTTATCGATGAGCGGATCATTGAAGGCATCCACGTGTCCACTGGCCTTCCATATTGTGGGGTGCATGAAGATGGCCGAGTCGATACCCACGATGTTATCGTGCAGCAGTACCATACTCTTCCACCAGTATTCCTTGATGTTGTTCTTCAGTTCAACACCGTTCTGACCATAGTCATAAACAGCGCCTAATCCATCGTAGATCTCACTGCTGGGAAATACGAAACCATATTCCTTGCAATGTGATACGATCTTCTTAAAAACGTCTTCCTGTGCCATAATAAATTACTAAAATTTCGAAATTTGGCGCAAAGTTACTGCTTTTTTCAAAATTTCTTTGTATTTTTGCGTTAAATTTGAGTAAAATGGACGACGAAATCAAGAATATAGAATCTGACGACACACTGAGTGAAGACAGTCACTCCGACTACAAACCTGTAAACCGCTTCGATGCGGCTGCCGTACACCACCTGAGTGGTATGTACCAGAACTGGTTCCTGGACTACGCTTCTTACGTTATTTTGGAACGTGCCGTCCCCCATATCGAGGACGGTCTGAAGCCTGTGCAACGTCGTATCCTGCACTCCATGAAACGCATGGACGACGGTCGTTACAACAAGGTGGCGAACATCGTAGGACATACCATGCAGTTCCATCCGCACGGCGATGCTTCCATCGGTGATGCACTGGTGCAGTTAGGACAGAAAGACCTGCTGGTTGACTGCCAGGGAAACTGGGGAAACATCCTGACGGGCGACCGTGCTGCGGCGCCACGATATATTGAGGCACGACTCTCGAAGTTCGCGCTCGACGTGGTTTTCAATCCCAAGACCACTGAGTGGCAGCTGAGCTACGACGGAAGGAACAAGGAACCGATTACCCTGCCCGCCAAATACCCGCTGTTGCTGGCTCAAGGTGCTGAGGGTATTGCCGTGGGTTTGAGCTCGAAGATCCTGCCGCATAACTATAATGAGATCTGCGAGGCGGCCATTGCCTACCTGAAGGGGGAGCCATTCACCTTGTATCCCGACTTCCCCACTGGCGGTAGCATTGATGTGGGCAAGTACAACGACGGGCAGCGGGGCGGTCTGCTGAAGGTGCGTGCCAAGATCGAGAAGCTCGACAACAAGACGCTGGTGATTCGTGAACTGCCTTATTCCAAGACAGTGAACACCTTGTGTGAGAGTATCACAAAGGCCATTGAGAAAGGGAAGATCAAGGCGAAGCACGTTACCGACCTTACCTCTGCCGAGGTGGAGATACAGGTTCATCTGTCACCAGGTGTTTCTTCCGATAAGACCATTGATGCGCTATATGCGTTTACCGACTGTGAGATCAATATCTCGCCCAACTGTTGTGTCATAGAGGACAACAAACCGCAGTTCCTGACAGTGAGTGATGTGCTGCGCCATTCGGTTGACAGTACGATGGGACTGCTGCGGAAGGAACTGGAAATACGCAAGCACGAGCTGCTGGAACAGTTGCATTTCTGCTCGTTGGAGAAGATCTTCATCGAGGAGCGCATCTATAAAGACAAGAAGTTCGAGCAGGCTCCAACCATGGATGCTGCCTGTGAACATATCGACGACCGGTTGACACCGTACTATCCGCAAATGATCCGTGAGGTGAGCAAGGACGATATCCTCAAGCTCATGGACATCAAGATGGCACGCATCCTGAAGTTCAACAGTGATAAGGCCGACGAACTGATTCTCCGCTTGAAAGACGAGATTGCCGATATCGACGATAAGCTGGCACACATGGTACGTGTCACCATCAAGTGGTTCCAGTATCTGAAGGATAAATACGGAGCCGACCATCCTCGTCTTACGGAAATACGTAACTTCGACACCATTGAGGCAACAAAGGTGGCCGAGGCCAACGAGAAACTGTATATCAACCGACAGGACGGATTCATCGGTACAGGACTGAAGAAGGATGAGTTCGTGTGCAACTGTTCCGACATCGACGATATAATTATCTTCTACCGCGACGGTAAATATAAGATTATCCGCGTGGCAGACAAAATCTTCGTGGGTAAGAACATCATCTACCTGGCGGTATTCAAGAAGAACGACAGTCGTACCATCTATAACGTGGTGTATCGCGACGGGCGCAAGGGTTTCTATTTCATCAAGAGGTTCAATGTGACCAGTGTGACACGCGACCGTGAGTACGACCTGACCCAAGGAAAGGAAGGAAGCAGGGTTCTCTATTTCACGGCGAACCCGAACGGAGAGGCGGAGGTTATCAAGATTACCTTCGAACCCAGTGTGCATAAGAAGAAACTGTTTATCGACAAGGACTTCAGTGAGCTGCTCATCAAGGGAAAGAATGCAAAGGGTTACCTGCTGACGAAATATCCCGTGCACCGCATCTCACTGAAGAGTCATGGGCACTCTACGCTGGGTGGCAGGAAGATATGGTTCGATCCCGATATCAACCGACTGAACTACGATGAGCACGGACAATTCCTCGGGGAGTTCCATGATGACGACCAGATATTGGTGATTCTGAAGAACGGTGAGTTCTACCTCACGAACTTCGATGTGTCGAACCACTACGAGAACAATATCCTGCGCATTGAGAAATACCAGCCCGACAAGGTGTGGACGGTGGTTCTCTATGATGCCGACCAGCAGGGCTACCCTTATCTCAAGCGGTTTGTGGTTGAAGCCTCGAAGCGCAAGCAGAACTTCTTGGGCGAGAATGTCAACTCGCAACTGATTATCCTTACTGATACGGTCTATCCGCTCATCAAGGTTGTCTTTGGTGGAAACGATGCCTACCGCGAACCGATGGAGATTGATGCGGAGCAGTTCATCGCCGTGAAGGGTTTCAAGGCGAAGGGAAAACGTATCAGTACATGGTCTATCGGCAGTATCGAGGAACTGGAGCCTCAGCGATTCCCTGAACCAGAGGAAACGGAGGAAGCAGAGGAAACGGAAGATGCAGAAATAACAGATGAAGGGGATGAACCGGAAACTTCGGATTCCCCGGAAACCCCTTCTACCCCATCAGACATCTACCAAGAAGAAGATGGTCAACTAAGTTTGTTCCCCGATGAGTTATAAAAAGTTGTTCATAGGGACGCTCTGCACGTTTTGCACACTGATTGCTACGGCGCAGGAGGTTAACTACAAGGTTGACATGGTGGGAATCGGCTCCACCAACATCCTTGATACCTATATCAGTCCTGAGAAGTATTCAGGTACCGAACTGCGCATCCTCACCCAATCGCATCGCCAATGGCTCAAACGCCCCGCATGGAACAGTCAGACGACGTTCTCAATAGCGTTTCAACATGCAGCGCAGCGGGCCGATAACAGTAACGAGCTGGGTGGACTCATCTCTGCCGGATATGCTATCCGACATGGTTGGCAGCTGAACGACAGCTGGCGGATAGAGGCAGGCGGACAGGCGGAAGGGGGCGTTGGCTTCTTGTATAATACCCGTAATTCCAACAACCCGGCACAAGCCCGTGCCTATCTGCATATCGGTCCTGATGTCATGTCGGTCTGGCGTTTCCCGCTGTTCCGCAAGCAATCGTTCCTTCGCTATGAGCTGTCGGCGCCGCTGTTGGGACTGATGTTCAGTCCGAATTACGGACAGAGCTATTATGAGATTTTCTCTCGTGGTAACTACGACCATAATATCGTTCCCACCACACCTTTCTGCGCTCCTTCTTTAAGACAGCAGCTGACACTCGATGTGACGGTGAAGCGACTCACTTTCCGCATAGGCTATCTGGGCGACTACCAGCAGGCGGAAGTGAACAAGCTGAAATACCATACCTATTCACATATGTTACTCATCGGACTGGTCCGACCTTTATTCCGTTAATCATGATACGTTACCGATATTTCTTCCTTCTCATCCCCCTGTGCTCCCTGCTCCTCTCTTCCTGCATCGATGAAGAGGAGTTCCCCGACAGTCCTGACGGAAACTTCGAGGCTTTGTGGAAGATCATGGACGAGCACTATTGTTTCTTCGATGAGAAAGGGGTGAACTGGGATGAGGTTCATACGAAGTACCAAAAGCAGCTGAATGCCGGCATGAGTGATGCTCATCTCTTTGAGGTATGCGCCAACATGCTGTCGGAGTTGAAGGATGGTCATGTGAACATCTTCTCCTCTTTCGACATGGCCCGCAACTGGTCGTGGCACGAGGACTACCCCGAGAACTACGACGAGCTGCTCATCAACCATTATCTGGGAACCGACTATAAGATTGCTTCTTCCCTGCGATACAAGATTCTCGATGATAACGTAGGTTACCTGCAGTACTCATCGTTCCAGAGCGACTTCGGGGCAGGGAACATTGATCAGGTATTGTTAGAGTTCGCACCCTGTCAGGCCCTCATCATTGATATCCGCAATAACAGCGGCGGTTTACTGTCAGTGGCAGAGAAACTGGCTGCGCGTTTCACCAATGAGGAGATTCTTGTTGGTTACATGCGACACAAGACCGGAAAGGGGCATAACGACTTCTCGGCAATGGAAGAGCAGCGCCTCAAGCCGAGCAATGGGGTGCGCTGGCATAAACCTGTGTTTGTGCTTACCAACCGACAGGTTTATAGTGCTGCGAACGAGTTCGTGAAATACATGAAATGCTGTGGTGCCATCATCGTTGGCGACCATACCGGCGGTGGTGCGGGAATGCCTTTCAGTAGTGAACTGCCTAACGGCTGGGGCGTGCGTTTCTCTGCTTGTCCGATGTACGACATCAACAAACAGAGTACTGAAGGAGGTATCGCACCCGACTATTCCGTGGCGCTGAAGCAAGAAGATGCAGTACGCGGACTTGACACCATCATCGAGTTCGTACGAAACACTATAGCATCCCACTAACTTTCAATTCTCAGTTTTCAATTCTCAATTCTCAATTTTCAATTTGTAATGATTTCCCTCAACTCCCTCTCCATCGGCTACCAGCAAAAGAACAACCAGAAGGTTGTCGCTGAGCATATCTCCTCGGTGATCCGTCCTGGCGAGCTCACCTGTCTTATCGGTCCTAACGGTGTGGGAAAGTCAACCCTACTCCGCACCCTCAGCGCCTTCCAACCACCGCTGAGTGGAGAGATCTTTGTAGACGAAAAGAATCTCGCCCAGCTCACCGACCGTGAGATTGCCAAACTGATTGGAGTGGTACTGACCACCAAGCCGGATGTGCAGAACATGACGGTTAGCGAACTGGTGGCGTTGGGTCGTGCACCTTATACGGGCTTTTGGGGAAGATTGAACAAGGATGACCAGGAAGTGGTGCGGCAAAGCATCCAGATGGTGGGAATTGAGAAACTGAGCGAGCGGATGGTGCAGACGCTCTCGGATGGTGAACGACAGAAGATGATGATTGCCAAAGCCTTGGCGCAGCAAACACCCGTGATCTATCTTGATGAGCCCACAGCCTTCCTCGATTATCCGAGTAAGGTGGAAATCCTGCACTTACTGAAAAAGCTCAGTAGGGAGACTCAGAAAACCATCTTCCTCTCCACTCACGATCTGGAACTGGCCTTACAGATGGCCGACACGCTCTGGCTCATGCAGCCGAAACAACCTATCGCCATCGGTTCGCCAAAGGAGTTAGCCTCCAATGGTAGTCTGGGACAGTTCCTCAACCGACCCGGTCTGCACTTTGATGCGCAACATATGAGCATTCAGGTACAGCTGTGATTCATTCACTCTCCACGCCATCCGCTTCCTCCCTATACTCCCAAAGGTCGAAGAATAGAGCATTTTCTTTCGACAAGATCTGATTGGAGTCGGTAATCTCTGTTTCAGATACCTGTAGAACCTTTTCTGCTGACTGTAATTGCAACGCTGTTTCTGGCTCTCCTTTCACTTTACAGATCCAAGGTTGAACGTATGTTTTCATGTATGTCCTTTCGTGTTATTTCCGTTTAATCAAGTATTTCCTCCCGTTCCTGAATAACAGTCCCTCCCATCGCAACGCTCTTCTCTTATCTTTCATCTCAAATCTCGCAGCTTGCCCCGTTGCCACTCCTTGTTGTTCATGCATACGCATTGTAAGACATCTCGCCTGGGATGCTTGTTGATGGTTGATCTGCAGATAGACCTTTCCCGCAGGTATCACGACATCTTGGCCCACCAGATAGAAAGCCACAACACCTCCGATATTCGCAAGAGAATAGATGGTCTGCCGATTACCCTTTACTGTTCCGTCGCTCACCTTCAGCAGATTACTATCCACGGCACTCGCATTCTGCGCATAACTCAGGTAGTAGGTGCCAGGAGCGCCATGTAAGATGACCGCCGTATTCTTCGGTATGCAACTGAGTGTTGTCAGCAGAACCTCTTCGGCGGAAGCCTGACTCACCACATAAGCCTTCAAGTTATGAGGTACACAGACATTCGTTTGGGCGGGAGCCACAAAGGATACATACCCTACCTCGCCCACTACCACTTGCTTCGCCTTCGTGGCAACCTTTTTATATAGGCAGGTCTTGATATGATCGTTTTTCTGGGTATATACGCCGAACTTTGAGTAATACGGAGAAATGAAATAGTTATTCCTGTTGGTACAATCCACACACACACCTTTCGTCGTAGCATTGAAGGTCCACTGACAGTTCTTCTCGCTCGTTGACAATCCTTGTTTGCTTCGCAGATAGTTGCTACTGCCATCATAGTAAAGGAACGCACCGCTGACAGCATACTGGATACAATAAACGTTTCCTCTCACATACGCTAACCGGAACTCATCGGGAACCACACTCTTATCTGGGTCGATGATGAGGAAGTCGCCTTTCAGATTGTCTTTTCGAATCTCCATTAAACCCAGGAAGTTCCCGTTCGTCTTGCGGACGGCATAGGAACTGTTTTCATCACAGATGATATACGTGTCGGTTTCATTGAGTTCATCCACAGATCTCACCTTCTGAAACACCTCGTCAGCACACATCGCACTGCAGCAGAACGACATCACACACAACCATAAAAGCCTGAAGAATTTCATGTCTTTCATTCTTTAGTTTAACATTAACAATCATCGCGCCGCATGATAGAGACACTTCCTCCGAACACTTGCACGCGTTTATCAATGCAAAAGTAAAAAGAAATGATGAAAGAGGAATAAGCAGCAATAGGAATTTTATATTATTTAACAGGTCAAATGACTTGTTACTATAGATTCCCAATGTGGGAACAAATTATTCCCAACGTGGGAACAAATTATTCCCAACGTGGGAAAGTTTTATTCCCAGCGTGGGAAAAACTATCGGTTCTCTCGCTTATTGAATAAAAACTGCACGGCAGACAAACAATTTCATTTGTTTTCTTCTCACTTAATCAGATTTTTTGTACCTTTGCAGCGCATTTTGCATGAATGCGCCTGTGGCGGAATTGGCAGACGCGCCAGACTTAGGATCTGGTGTCTTACGACGTGCAGGTTCGAGTCCTGTTAGGCGCACCATTGAAAAGTCGGCATAGCTCAGCTGGTTAGAGTATCACCTTGACATGGTGGGGGTCGTTGGTCCGAATCCAACTGTCGACACAAAAAAAAGAAATATCGCGTTTGTACATCAGTTACAAACGCGATATTGTTGTATATTGAGAATGCTTATGCAAAGCAGGGAAGGTCTCTCTCTTGCAACAGGTATTCACCAATCTGTACGGCATTGAGGGCTGCACCCTTGCGAATCTGATCGCCTGAAAGCCAGAAGGTAAGTCCATTCTCATCGGAAAGATCCTTACGTACACGTCCTACATAGACATCATCCAAACCAGCTGTATCTAACGGCATCGGATAAACAAGGTTGGAAGGATCGTCTTTCAACGTAACGCCAGGAGCGGCAGCCAGGGCCTTCTGTGCCTCTTCTACGCTGATAGGACGCTCGGTTTCAATCCATACACTCTCGCTATGACTACGTAAAGAGCTCACACGAACACACATGGCCGAGCACTTAGCATCGGTATGCATGATCTTCTGAGTTTCGTTGAACATCTTCATCTCTTCCTTGGTATAGCCATTGGGCTGGAATACATCGATCTGAGGAATCACGTTATAGGCCAGCTGGTGCGGGAATTTCTTCACGGTAACAGACTTGCCCTCAACGATCTCGCTGTACTGCTGTTCCAACTCTGCCATGGCTGCTGCACCGGCACCGCTGGCACTCTGATAGCTAGCCACATGAATACGCTTGATATGTGAAAGATTCTCCAGTGGCTGCAGACAAACCACCATCATAATCGTTGTACAATTGGGATTGGCAATAATACCACGAGGACGGTTCAGAGCATCTGCAGCATTGCACTCAGGTACAACCAGAGGCACATCATCATCCATGCGGAAAGCACTGGAGTTGTCGATCATCACAGCGCCATACTTGGTGATGGTCTCTGCAAATTCCTTGGATGTGCCAGCTCCTGCTGAGGTAAAGGCGATATCAATGTCCTTGAAATCGTCATTATGCTGTAACAACTTCACCTCGATTTCCTTACCACGGAAGGTGTATTTCCTACCGGCAGAACGCTCGCTACCAAACAACACCAGCTCGTCCATCGGGAAGTTACGCTGATCAAGAATACGTAGGAACTCTTGTCCTACTGCGCCACTGGCACCAACAATTGCTACTTTCATTATGTACTTGTTTATGATTTTAGGCTGCAAAGTTACGAAAAAACGAGTGCAGAACAAAAAGAATTCATTCTTTTTTTATGCCGAGTGCATTGTAAGTTCGATGGTTTGCCATCAAAGTAACAACTTTTCGGACTATTATACGCAGAATTGAAGGAAAAATTCGTAATTTTGCACTCAGAATGATTGACTTTTCTTCATACTTCCCCATTACCGACAGTACATGGATCTTCTTCATCGTACTGCTCATCATCTTGTTCGCACCGATGATTATGAGTAAGCTGCGTATTCCGCACATCATCGGTATGGTACTGGCTGGTGTCATCGTGGGGCAATATGGCTTGAATATTCTCCAACGCGACGGTTCTTTTGAGCTGTTCGGGCAGGTTGGACTTTACTATATCATGTTCCTGGCAGGATTGGAGATGGATCTGGAAGGTATCAAAAAGCACATGAAGAGAATGATCATCTTCGGTCTGCTTACTTTCCTGATGCCTTTCATTCTGGTGTATTTCGCAGGAATCTATTTGATGAACTACTCGAAGGAAACCACGTTGCTACTATGCTGCGTCATGGCTTCGAACACCTTGATTGCCTACCCTATCGTCTGCAAATATGGCCTACAACGCCATAAAGCCGTAAGTCTGAGCGTAGGAGCAAGTATGATAGCCTTGCTGTTGGCTCTGTTATCGCTGTCGTTGTTTGTGGGTGTAGTTGAACAGTATCAACAGGGTAAAGGACTGGGTAGTGTGGCGGTACTGGTGGTTTGGATATTGGTCAAGCTGTTTCTCTACTGTGCTGCGGGCACCTTTGTCATCCCCAGAATCACTCGCTGGTTCCTTCGAAGGAATGCGGATGCGGTGACTCAGTTCATCTTCGTACTGGCTATTTTGTTCCTAAATGCGGCCATGACATCGTTCATCGGACTGGAAGGGGTTTTCGGGGCATTCTTTGCAGGATTGCTTCTGAACCGCTATATACCTCGTGTTTCACCTCTGATGGGAAGGATTGAGTTCATCGGCAATGCCATCTTCATTCCGTATTTCCTGATTGGTGTGGGCATGCTCATCAATATCAGAGCACTGTTTGAGAGTTGGCATACTGCATACATCGTGGGCTGCATAGTGGTAATAGGTACGGTAGGTAAAATGATTGCGGGTTATCTGGCAAGCATCGGCTTCCGACTGCCTTTGTCGCACGGACACATGATGTTCGGTCTGACTTCTGCGCATGCCGCTGGTTCCATCGCTATCGTCATGGTGGGTATGAAGCTGATGGTGGGAGGACAAGCCATGGTGGATGCGGAAATGCTGAATGGTGTGGTGATGATGATTCTGTTTACCTGTGTCATCTCTTCGATTGTCACGGAAAAGGCTTCGCAACAGATTGTTTTGGAAGACACACCTGTAAATGAAGAAAAGACGGGTGATGACGAGAAGATCTTATTGGCATTGAAGAACCACGAAAATATGGATACGCTGGTAAACCTGGCTATCCTGATGAGAAACGAACGATTGAACCGCGGGATGATTGGCCTAAACGTTGTATTAGACGATAAGAATACTTCCAAGAACCAGAAACTGGGAAAGGAGCTGCTAGAACATGCCACAAAGGCTGCGGCTGCTGCGGATGTACGGATGCAGACTCAAAGTCGTATTGCCACGAATATTGCCAATGGTATCATACACGCCTTCAAGGAGTTTGATGCAAGTGAGGTCATTCTTGGAATGCATGAGCAGACCAACGAATCAGATAGTTTCTGGGGCATGTTTACCGAGGATTTGTTCACGGAACTGAACAGACAGATCATCATCGTTAAACTTGCACAGCCTCTGAATACGATTCGGAGAATACAGGTGGCCGTGCCGAGCAGAGCAGAGTTCGAACCGGGATTCCATCGTTGGATCGACCGTCTGGCTCGTGTGGCTGAGAATCTGGAGTGTCGTATTCAGTTCCATAGCAAACAGTCCACCCTATCGCTCATCAGTCAGTATATCCAGAATATCTATCCCGACATCAGGGCCGACTACCAGCAAATGGGGCACTGGAATGAGTTCCCGCAACTGGTGCAACAGGTAAATGATGACCACCTGCTGGTGGTACTGACAGCACGAAAGGGAACGGTGTCATATAAATCGGTATTCGAGAAGATGCCTCAGGAACTGAAACAACACTATCATCAGCAGAACCTGATGATTATCTTCCCTGATCAATACGGAGAGGCTTTGGATAGCATGTCGTTTGCTGCTCCGCAGAAACGTGAACAACTCAGTGCTTACACGCAGATTCGCGACTGGTTCGCTAATAAGAAAAGAATGAAGAGTAATTAGCCAAATTCGCCTAATTCGTAGAGGAAAAGAAAATACGTATAATTCGTAGAGAAAAATGATTGATATTAAAGATGTAAGAAAGAGTTTCGGAAATCTGAACGTGCTCAAAGGCATTACCCTCCATATCGACAAAGGAGAGGTGGTGAGCATCGTTGGTCCCAGCGGTGCAGGAAAAACAACATTGTTGCAGATTATCGGTACTCTGGATAAGGCCGATAGCGGTGAGATCTGTATAGACGGCATGGAAATCAGTAGGATGAGTAAAAAACAGTTGTCAGATTTCCGCAATACTCATATTGGCTTCGTATTCCAGTTCCATCAGCTTCTTCCAGAGTTCACGGCACTGGAGAATATCATGATTCCTGCCTATATTGCAGGGAAGAGTCGTAGTGAAGCAAAGAAACGGGCTATGGAACTGCTGGACTTCATGGGACTGACGGATCGCGCCTCACACAAGCCCAATGAGTTATCTGGTGGTGAAAAGCAGCGTGTGGCAGTGGCCAGAGCTTTAGTAAACAATCCTGCTGTTATCCTTGCAGACGAACCGAGCGGTAGTTTGGATTCGAAGAACAAATCAGAACTACATCAACTCTTCTTTGATCTGCGAGATAAGTTCGGGCAAACCTTTGTAATCGTTACGCACGATGAAGAACTCGCAAGCATCACTGACAGGACCATTCACCTGCGTGATGGTGTTATCATAGACTCCACAGAATAAATACTAGCAGCACTAGTAAACTAGTAATACTAGCATATCATATATAGAAAGAAGGAGCATCACAATAGCGATGCCCCTTCTTTTTGGATAATTTATTTATTAGTCCTCTGATTACTCGGGATTAGCAATACAGATAGATACACGGTTCAGATCATTCTCGGCGAACGGCTGAACAGTGTCACCATAGCTGTCGTAAGTGATACGATCAGCAGAGATACCGTACTTCTCAATCAGGTCACGAACAACAACGTCAGCACGACCAGCGGCCAGACGAGCGTTGATCTGAGCGTTACCTGTACCCTTGTCAGCATAACCGCTAACGGTTACCTTAGCCTTCGGATACTTGTTCATGTAGTCAGCGATATCCTTAATCTTAGCCTGCTCGATGTCAGCAACAACGATAGAGTTGATGGTGAAGAAGATGTCACGACGGATCGGCTCAATCTTCTTGGGCTCCTCGATGAACTTCCATACTGTGTCATTGTGAACAACATCACGATAAACATCAGTAACGATAGTCTTGCGACTCTTGCCAAGGTTGATGCGGAGACCAGCCAGAGCATTGAAGTACCAGTCGGGGTTGTCAGCGTGCTTGCTGTTGTAGTGGTCGTTGATGATATTGGCATTACCCTCTAACATCAGGCTCACTGCATCGCTCAGACGGAAGTTGAACTCCAGACCACCACGGCCAACAATACTTGTAGAGTTGGCACTGTAGATGTGCTGCATCTTATAACCAGCCTTAGCCAAATCCTCAGCATCCTCATTGTCAGTAACAATGTTTGCACCAGCACCCAAGAAAGCAGTAACATTAAATACGCGATCGGGGTTCCAGCCACAGAACAAGTTGCTCAGGTTGAACATGAAGTCGATACCAGGAGCAATGTACTTGAAGTCGTAAGTTACATTCTCTTTTCTGTTACCATCGAGAACATAAGACTTCCAACCACCTTTACTTGTCAGTCCATTAGCTGCAATGCGAGCACCGAATACCGGAGTGAACTGATAACCCAAACCAATCTGGAAGTTAGGAGCGATCAGGTCCTTAAACTTAGCTTCACCGAGAGTATACTGTGCGCCACCCTGAAGATCCAGGAATGCATGGCTCTTGAACTGATAGGATACATCCTGACGATCAAGAACCTTCTCTACACGCTGGTCAACACGATCAACCACTTTGCGTGTCTGTGCCATTGCAGTTGTGCTGGCTGCCAGCAATGCAACTGCCAAAAGTGTTCTGAATAATTTCATAGACTTTGATTATTAATTTTTAATTAATGTGCCGTGAGTTCCTGTTTTATCCGACTGTGAATCGGCCATGGTCAGATACCAACGACCATCCACACGGACTGGTTTGAGAAAGAATTGTGCCGTGTTAGGACGAGGATCATTCTTCTCTTTCTCGAAGAGTGTAACCACATAGCAAGCTATATTGTCTAACTCCTGAGAATAGACGATGCGATCCAGTTCATACTTGATTCCGCGGAAACGCTTAATCATAGCCAACTGAGGCTTCTTCAACTCGTCCGGCATCGGGATGATTTTCGGACCATTCATATAGTAGAGCATATCAACAGCATCCTCGAACTGATTGTCGCGCAAAAGCTGCAGGTAATTGTCTACTAAAGCCCTAACCTCTGTAGAGTCAGACTGCGTAAGAGAAATGGCTGGCTTCGTAAGATATTCCTCACGATACTCGTCCAGTGTTTTCTTCTTCTTGCCGCATGAGCAGACCATGCAAAGTGCCAGAACCATCAGAATGGTGAAAAACAGATTCTTTTTCATTTTAAAAGTTTTTTGTTAAAAAGGGGTGCCAACGATTGACACCCCTTTGAATGTATCTAATAGATGGTTATCTATCGATGATTAGTTCTTCTTAGCCTCCTGGCTATCTGTACCTGTGGTCTTCTTCACATTGATGGTAGCCCATACCTTGAAGGTGTTACCAGCCTTGTGACCCCATCCGTAGTAAACTGAGATAGGAACGAAGAGGTGGAAGTCCTGAACGTTACCACCATTGTTGGTGTACTCGAGAACAGTCTGAGGAGCCTTAGTACCGATGAGCTTACCAGCACTATTGTAGGTCTTCAAGCTATTATCAACTGCCTTAATCTTCAGATACGGATCCTTCAGAGCAGGAATCTCACTTACTCTGTTCAGAGTGAAGTTCTTGATGATTGAAGGAATAGTCTCCTTGTTTGCAAGAGCAGCCTCGATATCCTTACGATCCTGCAGTTCCTTAGCGTGATCGGTGAAGATCTCATCGTACTTAACGCTAACCTCATAGATGTTGTAGTAATCCCAACCAATCTCACCTTCCTTGAAGGTATAAGCGGTGTTGTTACCATCATTCCAGTCAACATCAAGCTTGATGTCATAGTCACGCCAATCCTTAGCTACCAACAGCTCGGTCGGGTTCAGAACCTGAACAGCATTGAATGCATCGTTCCAGTTATAAGACTTACCCCAAACATTGATCGGACGGAGGAACTTAGCGTTGAAGTAACGGTTGTCGAGCAGGAGCTCGTAGCACTCATCGTTAGTCTTGATCAACAGGTAAGCGGTGAAGCTCTCCTTATTGCTACCATTCTCAAGATAGAACGGTGTGCTTGATCCTTCCTTAGCCTTGTCGTTACCGAAGTCATCGTAGCGACCAGAGTGGTTCAGAATGTCGTTAGCGCAGTCATTGTCAACCATGCGGATGTAGGGCTGACCGTCCTTGTCAACGATCTCAGCGATTACATCGCCTGCACCGTGCTGGTCAAGAATCTGCTTCTTGTCTGCACTCAGGTGGAGAGTGTACTTAGCGCCAGAGTATCCATAAACTTCCCATGTACCGTTAACGTGTGAGAATTCAGCATTTACACCTTCAACAGGAAGTGTGAACTCGAAGCTGATGTTCTTGTTGTTAGTATAATCGTACTTGCTGAAGTTCTTCTCCTTACCGTTCATGTTAACTGAAACGATACCATTCAAGAAGTTCTCGTAGAGAGGACGCTCAAACTCGATAGAGTTCGGACAACCAACACCGAGGTTCTTCTGACCGTTCTCAGCAGGTGTAGGAACGTTCTCGAGGATGTCGATAGCTGTTCCTTCCTTCTCAGAACCGTTCTTGTAGCTATTCAGACGATACCAGTGAGAGAGGTCTTTCTTCTCAACTGTACCATAAGCGAAGTGTACCTGAGGAGCAGGGATATTGATTGTTACATAGATAGCAGACATATCCTTATACTTCTCGTCGATGCCCTTCTTAACGAAGCGAACAGTTGTAGTAAGCTTGTGAGGATCAGTACCATCACCCTTGCTTGCCAACAAAGCAGCACGTGCAGCATCAGCAGTACCTGTACCAGTGATAGCCTTTGCAATCTCAGCATAGTTGTCACCGATAGCCCACAGAATCACGTTAGTCTGCTTATCCTTCGGGTCGTTGATAGTAATCTTAGTGTACTCAACATCACCCAGAGGACTCGGATCAACCTTCCACTGTCCACCAACATTGATGAAGCGCTGTGCATACTGAGCATCCTTCAGATCGATCTCATATTCATCCTCGAACTGCTTCTTGGTGTATCCGTTCTCACCGAGCTGAGAGAGTACAGACTCCTCAATCTGTGACCACTTCAAACCACCCTTATCAGTACAGTTCATCCAATAGTCATCGTCAACTGTAAGCTCAACCGGCTCAACCATGTAGTTGTCGGTGATCAACAGCTTGATGTAACCAACCTCGAGTACATTATTGTTAGGATCAACGATCTCAACCTTGATCAGCGGCTCACGGTCGATAGCCTCACGTGTAGCAACCTTATCCAGGATTGTAGAATAGCTCTTACCTTCCTTGTCATACTTCACTGAACGCGGAGTCAGGATAACCTCATCATAACCGAAGTCAGCACCAGCATTCTCCTTAGCATCGATTGTGATGTGACGAGACTCACCAGTAGCGTGGTTACCATCCTCGTAGTCAACAACTGAGAAGACATACTTCAGACCCAGTTTCTTGAAGGTCTCAGCATCCATTCTCTGGTCGTAGCTTGCCCATGCAGACTGAATTCCAATGTAAGTAAAGTGAGTCTCTACGAACGGGAGGATATCCAAAGTCTTGTTGTAAGGAATAGAGTGTGTGAAGTCCTTGTCAATAGCCTGAGCAGCATACTTGAACATATGACCAGCATCTTCAGTCTGCTTGGTGTACCACAGACCCTCATAAGTCTTCTCCATCTGGCAGTTGAGAACAGGATTCTCAGGACCATTATCAGCGATAGCGTTGATGTGGATCAGAGCGGGAACAACAGCTGCATAGTCAGAAGTGATAGTAGCAGTGTCACCCTTAGTCATCTGAAGAGCGATGAAGTTCACAGAGTCGCGAACGATACCAGCCTTAGACTTTGTCTTCTGGTTGATTGCAACACCGTCGAAGTAGTAAACCAGATCCTCTACATAGTTCTCCCAGTTGTTAATCTTGAAGGGAACCTCAAGAATACCACCAGAAACAGCATAGTCAGCACCATTCTCCTTAACAGGAGCAGCAAAGTTGTTAGCCATGCTATTCAGATAGCCTGAATTACGAGACTCGATCTCGTCGGTAACAACAGCAGTGTTTGTCCAGAAGCTCAGCTTATAATCATCAAGCTTAACAGTTGTCGGGTTCACGTGATACTTAGCAATAGCAGCGGGAACCAACTGAGCGGTCTTCAAAGCCTTATACTTCTCAACAACAGAACGGAAGATGGGCAGCATAGTGCCTTCACCATCAGGACCAACAGGGTTGTAACCCTCACCTCTATAGTCGTAACCGCTAAACTCATTGCTATAGCCGAAGCCCTCATCCCATGTAGGAACAGTTGCAGAAGGAGCATTTGCGCCATCGTCGAAACGCCAGTCAAGGCCATCCAACTTCTTGCCATTCTTGTCGATATAGTAGTAAGCCTCATCCTTACCTTCACCCTTAGCATAGATTACCGGCTGATAGTACAGTGCGGGAACCTCGATAGTAGCAAGACCAGCAACATAGTCGCTCGGCATCAGCACGAGAGAAGCCAAAGTCTTGTCGATCATGAACTGAATGATGTTGATATCAGGACCAGCCTGCTGGTTAATCAACTCGTCTGCCTTTGCGATCAGATCCTTCAAGGTCTTAACCTCATCAGCTGTCAAGTTGTCTGCAGGAGACTTCTCAACGTCAGTCTTAATATCCTTGATCTTATTCAGCAGCTCAACGAGCTTGTCAGGATCAATGTTCTCCTTCTTAAGAGCTTCGCCGTAAAGATTCAAAGCATCGATCTGAGCCTTCAAGTTCTCAGCAGCAGCAGCAGCCTTATCAATGCTATCTACACCGAGGAGCTTCAGAAGAGCCTCGTCAATAGCGGCAACCTTTACGCCCAGTTCAGCAAGACCATCAGCAGTGATACCCTTCTCCTGAAGAGCCTTGATGTAATCAAGAGCATCCTGGATCTCAGAAGCCTTTACATAGTTTGCAAGCTCTGCCTGAAGAGCTGCCAATGTAGCATAACCTTCCAAAGAAGGAATGTCAGACAGCTTTGCGTAGCCTGCCAAGCTCTGGTGTTCTGTCAAGAACTTAGAGTGCTCAGCGTCGCAACGAGCCTTGCAGTCAGCTAATTTTTGTTCGAGTTCGGCTCTCAGGGCTGAAATGTCGGCGGCATTCTTGTTAATGTCGTCGTCATAGTCCTTACAAGAAACGAACATGCTCGTAGAAGCCAGTGCGAAGGCCACTAAGAGCAAAGTACTAAAAATTTTCTTTTTCATTAGACTAAAAAATTAAATTAAACTAAATATATACTTTATGCTTAAATTCTCTCAATAATTCACACCTCTCCAGCGGAGAGATGCCAATAATTTTGTGCAAATATACGCTTATTTATTATGTTGCGCAAACAATTCTCCATCTTTTTTCATAAAAGGAACAAAATTTAACATTTAATATACCTTCAGCCCCTATTATGAGCGCATTTCCTGCAAAACATCAGCATTTACGCGCATTTTGAGAGGTGCACACAATTATTGCCCCGAGTCATTAACCTCGTTTCCACTCATTTTAATCATTCCTCCTTTTTTCTCCATAGGCTTTATTTTTTAAATGTTACGCGCGTGCGCGCATTATTATAATAAGGTGTGCAGGCTATTTCACCAACACTTTCTTTCCATTAATCAGGTAAATACCCTTCTGTGTAGGCTTTCCGACACGCTGACCAGTAAGGTTATAGATAGCACCATTTGCCTTGCTGATCTTCACGTTCTGGATACCAGTAGCCTTATTCAAAGCAACCAGATAGTTCTGCTTGGAAGCGAACTCTGGGGTATTACCATTGTAGTTGATGATCTTACCACAAACGATTACCTCATCGCCTACAGCGATCTGATTGTCGCCTTCCTGCCACTTCTTGTTGTCGAGGAAATAGCTGCTATATACCGTGAACTCTGTTCCTTCTGAACCATCCTCAGAAATGTTATAGGTAGCAGTACCATACTCAGCACTATACTCATACTTAATGCTGCAGATCTTACCCTTTACGTAGAAATCGCCAGTTGATGCTTTGGTTCCAACAACCTCGGCAGCAGCAATAGCATCAGCAACTGTCAGAGGAGCATCAGCTGTACCATGATTCAAAGCAGCCTCCGGGTCTTCACTTGTTCCTGATGATGTCTTACCATTCAGAGAAATCAGATAGTTCTGCTTGGAAGCGAACTCAGGAGTATTACCATTGTAGTTGATGATCTTACCACAAACGATTACCTCATCACCCACTTTAATCTGTGTGTCACCTTCCTGCCAGCTCTTGTTGTCGAAATAATAGCTGCTGTATACAGTGAACTCTGTTCCTTCTGAACCATCCTCGGAAATGTTATAGGTAGCAGTACCATACTCAGCACTATACTCATACTTAATGCTGCAGATCTTACCCTTTACATAGAAATCACCAGTAGAGGCTTTGGTTCCAACAACCTCGGCAGCGGCAATAGCATCAGCAACAGTCAGAGGAGCATCAACTGTACCATGATTCAAAGCAGCCTCCGGGTCTTCACTTGTTCCTGATGATGTCTTACCATTCAGAGAGATCAGATAGTTCTTCTTGTCGGCAAACTCAGGAGTATTACCATTATAATTAATAATCCTACCGCAAACTATCACCTCATCGCCCACTTTAATCTGTGTGTCACCTTCCTGCCAACTCTTGCTGTCAAAATAGTAGCTACCGTAAACTGTAAATTCTGTTTCTGTTGAGCCATCGTCAGAGATGTTATAGGTTGCAGTACCATACTGCGCACTATACTCGTACTTAATGCTGCAGATCTTACCCTTTACATAGAAGTCCTTTGCTGAAGCCTCTGTACCAATAGCTTTAGCATTGGCAATGGCATCAGCCACACTTATAGGATTGGTTGCAGTACCATGATTCATTTTATTTTCAGGATTCTCCTGTGTGCCAGGGGTAGTTGAGCCTGAAGAAGAGATCTTGCCAATAGTCAAGGTGGAAGATGTTCCAGAAGCCACTTTCAAATAAGCTGTATTAGCAGGAATGTAAGCATCACCCTCGTTTACGAAGGCAATCTCCCCATCCTTCACGGTCAACAACCGCATGGTCTTCTTGGCAAATGCTGTACGTACTGTATGCTTGCCACCTGCATCATGATTGAAATAAACACCTTTCAAATTGTTTGCAGTGAAAGAAGAACTCACTTCGGTAGCCAGTGGCTGCAACTTATTGTCAGATGCTGAAGAAGAGGTGCTTTCTAGAATTACCGGTGTTTCTGCTGGTACGTAAGGACTGATATCCTCAAGGTTCACCTTACCGCCATCGATTTCAGAAACCACGTAAGCCTTCATACCTTCCGACAATTGGTATGGGAAATCTGTATAAAGCGTAGTGTAATACTTACCATTGGCATTCAAGTCCATCTTAACGCCGAAATAGTTACTGCCATCGTTCGCAACAGGTATAATAGACCATATGCCATTCCCCTTACGAGCACTTGTTTCACTATCAGCATAACCTACTGCCATATCAGAACCGGGATCAGTAAGATAAGCATTTGCATAGCCTGTCATTCCACCTGCTGATCCTTTATAAGTTACATATACCAAATAAGAATCATCAGTAACAGGCTTGATAATGACCCTTGCTTTATTCTTATTAATTATTTGACTAACCGAAGTACCTTGAGCAGAGAAGTCATAATAATCAGCGCCTTTATCGGTAAGTCCAATAATCGTTGCCGGATCACTTACCACATTGTTGAACCCAGAAACCATCTCAACAGCCTTCACGTCTGCCGTCTTCGAAGAAACGTTTACAGATCCAACGTTATCCCTCAAGGAAACATAACGCTTGGTAGAAGTATTCTGTACACGATAATATTTGTATTTTTCCGGAGCCAACTGTCCCAATGCACTACTGGCCACAAATGCCAATAGCACAGTTATCCACATCTTTGATTTGTTTATCATCTTCATGAGTAATATACTTTCTCTATTATGCTGCATAATAAAACAGTGCAAAGATATGAAAAGATACCGAATTACAAAACTTTTTTCATAAAAAACGCACCAAAATACTATAATTTAAGCAAAAAAGCCCCTCAAAAGAGGAGCTTTTAAATAAAAATAGCCTATTTCCTTAGAATTCCGCATTCTTGGGAGTTCTTGGGAATGGTATTACGTCACGGATGTTCTGCATACCTGTAACGAACAAGATGAGGCGCTCGAAACCAAGTCCGAAGCCAGCATGCGGGCAAGATCCGTACTTACGGGTATCAAGGTACCACCACAGTTTATCGGTCTCCATTCCGCGACTAGCAATCTCACCCATCAGCTTATCGTAACTCTCTTCACGAACAGAGCCACCGATGATCTCACCGATCTGCGGGAAGAGCACATCTGTGCCCTGCATGGTCGGTCCAGGAGCCACACAACCTTTATATCCTACCGACCCCTCACCCTGTTTCTCGTTCTGTTTCATATAGAACGCTTTGATACATGCTGGGTAGTCGGTCATGATAACCGGTTTCTTGAAATGCTCCTCTACCAAGTAGCGCTCATGCTCAGAAGCAAGGTCATCACCCCAATTGCATGGGAACTCAAACTTCTTGCCATTCTTGATGGCCTCCTGCAAGATTTCGATACCCTTTGTATAGGGCAGACGAACGAACTCTTCCTTGAGCACTCCCTCCAGTCGAGGAATCAGATCATGCTGCGGAGTGATGAACTTATTGTTGTTGATAAACTCCAAGTCGTCCTTACATTTCTCCAAGGCCCATCGTACACAGTACTTGATGAAATCCTCTTCCAGGTCCATCAGTTCTTCCTGATCCAGGAAAGCCACCTCAGGTTCCACCATCCAGAACTCAGCCAGATGTCGGGGTGTATTGGAATTCTCAGCACGGAACGTTGGTCCGAAGGTATAGATGGCACCTAATGCCGTAGCACCCAACTCACCTTCCAACTGCCCGGATACAGTCAGGGAAGTCTGCTGACCGAAGAAATCATCGTCATAGATAATCTTCCCTTCTTCATCCTTCTGCAAGTCATAAAGGTTCTTGGTCGTCACCTGGAACATGTTTCCAGCGCCCTCACAGTCACTAGCAGTAATCAGCGGGGTATGGAAATAGTAGAACCCATGCTCATGGAAATAAGTATGGATGGCCATAGCCATGTTATGACGGATACGCATGACAGCTCCGAAGACGTTAGTACGAAGGCGCAGATGAGCATACTGACGCATATATTCGAAAGTTTGCCCTTTCTTCTGCATCGGGTAATCGCTACCGCAAAGGCCATATACAGTAATCTCCGTACACTGAATCTCAGAAGCCTGTCCTTGTGCTGGACTCTCCACGAGCGTACCTGTTACACCAATGCAAGCTCCTGTAGTGATACTCTTCAGTGTTGCCTCATCCACATTACCAGCATCTACTACGATCTGGATGTTCTTGATGGTTGATCCATCATTCAAGGCGATAAAGTCAACAGCCTTACTACTGCGGTGCGTACGCACCCATCCCATCACAGTAATTGTCTTTCCATAATCGGTGCTTTGGAGCGCATCGATGATCTTTGTTCTTTTCATATACCTTTATTATTCAAAAGCACCCATTCGCAACATTTCCACTTCCTTTTCAGTAAGGAATCGCCAATCGCCACGACGGAGGTTCTTTTTAGTAAGACCGGCAAACTGCACACGGTCCAGTTTAACTACACGATAGCCGAGACTCTCGAAAATACGACGAACAATGCGGTTCTTTCCGCTGTGGATCTCCACGCCCACCTGACTCTTGTCGTTCTCGTTGCAATACTCTATAGCATCTGCATGTACTTCACCATCTTCCAGATCGATACCCTCCTTGATGCGTTCCATATCCTGAGGATCCACGTTCTTGTCGAGGAAGACATGGTAAACCTTCTTCTTCAGGAACTTCGGATGTGTAAGTTTAGATGCCAGATCACCATCGTTGGTAAGCAACAGTACACCTGTTGTATTCCTGTCAAGACGACCTACCGGGTAGATGCGCTCAGGACAAACATTCTTCACGAGATCCATCACGGTCTTGCGCTGCTGAGGATCATCGCTGGTTGTTACATAGTCTTTGGGTTTATTGAGCAATACATATACCTTCTTCTCCAGAGAAACAGGAGCGCCATGGAATACCACTTCATCCGTACGAAGCACCTTTGTACCCAGTTCTGTTACCACCTGTCCGTTTACTGTAACTGCACCTGAGAGGATGAACTCATCAGCCTCACGACGACTGCAGATTCCGGCATTGGCCAAGAACTTGTTCAGACGGATCGGTTCGTTGGGATCCACATTCACTTCCTTGTACTCGATACGTTTCTTCAAACTATACTTTGCATTCGGATCATAGCCACCACGCTGCTGACCGTAGCCACCACGCTGCTGGCCATAACCTCCACGCTGCTGGCCATAACCGCCACGCTGCTGACCATAACCGCCACGCTGCTGACCGTAACCGCCACGCTGCTGACCATAACCGCCACGCTGCTGACCATAACCACCACGCTGCTGACCATAGCCACCTTGCTGACGAGGCTGGTAGCCGCCTTCTCCCTCATTGAAGTTCGGACGGGGACGATAGCCCTGCTGAGGACGCTGGCCGTAGCCACTCTGACGGGGCTGATAACCACCTTCACCCTCATTGCTATTGTAGTTGGGACGAGGACGATAGCCTCCTTGCTGGGCATGCTGGTTATAGCCACCCTGACGAGACTGATACCCTCCCTGATTGCCATAGTTGTTACGAGGACGGAAAGAACGTTGTGCCGGGCTTTCCTGTTGTAAGCCGGCTCCGAATCCTTCCGGACGGAATCCTCCTTCCTCTTCTTTGTTACCCCTGTTAGCGCCATAAGGACGAGCAGTGTGAATACGCGGACGCGGACTACGTCCCGGTGTTCGATAGTTGGAATAGCCAGTTGTAGGACGGTAGCCCTCACGGCTTCCCTCTTGCTGGGTCTGTTCAGCAGACATTCCTTCAGTTTTGTTTTCTAATTCTTCTGACATGGTAATAATGATAATAAAAATAAAACAATAATACTATAAATATAGAAATAAGAGATGCCTAATCGCTTAGGCAAAGTTAAACTCCTGTATAATTATCTGGTGTGATAGCCATCAGTTCGGCCTTCACCTTGTCATCTACATCCAGCGTCTGGATAAATGCATGAATCGCTTCCTCTGTCATATGTTTATTGGTACGTGTAAGTGCTTTCAGCGCCTCATACGGATGCGGATAAGCCTCACGGCGCAAGATGGTCTGGATAGCCTCGGCCACCACGGCCCATGTATCATCCAGATCTTTCTTCAGTTTCTCTTCGTTCAAGATCAACTTACGCAATCCTTTCAACGTACTCTGTATGGCAATCATGCCATGGCCCAAAGGTACGCCAATGTTACGCAATACGGTAGAGTCTGTCAGATCACGTTGCAGACGGCTTACTGGTAGTTTCTGAGAAAGGAACAGAAGTACGGCATTTGCCATACCCATATTACCCTCAGAGTTCTCGAAGTCGATAGGATTCACCTTATGCGGCATAGCACTACTACCCACTTCCCCTTCCTTGATTTTCTGCTTGAAATACTCCATGGAGATATACATCCAGAAGTCGCGGTCGAGATCGATAATAATGGTATTGATTCTACGAAGCGCGTCGAATACGGCAGCCAACTGATCATAGTTACTGATCTGGGTGGTATATTGCTCACGCTTCAGCCCCAGCTTCTCACTGACGAAACGATTACCAAACGACTGCCAGTCGTATTGCGGATATGCCACATGATGGGCATTGAAGTTTCCTGTTGCGCCACCGAACTTAGCAGTGAAAGGAATGTTACGCAGTGACTCCAACTGTTCCTCTAGACGATAGACGAACACCTGGATCTCCTTGCCAAGTCGAGTTGGTGAGGCTGGCTGCCCATGCGTCCTTGCCAGCATAGCCACATCCTTCCACTGCTCCGCATACGCTTTCAACTGCTCTACAAGCTCACTAAGCATCGGGATATAGGCTTCTTGCAACGCCTCTTTCACGGAAAGTGGAACACTGGTATTGTTAATGTCTTGGGAGGTCAGACCGAAATGAATGAATTCCTTGTATTTGTCGAGCGAAGGACATGCTGCATCTTTTGAGAACTCATCGAATCTCTCCTTGATGAAATACTCGACAGCCTTGACGTCATGATTGGTAATCTTCTCAATATCTTTCACCCGCTGGGCATCAGCCACGGTGAAGTCACGATAGATAGAACGCAGACGACCAAAGAGTGTCTGGTCGAAATCTGCCAACTGAGGAAGAGGTAATTCACATAAGGTAATGAAATACTCAATCTCTACCCGTACTCGGTAACGAATGAGCGCATACTCTGAGAAATATCCTGCCAACGTCTCTGTCTTACTTCTATATCTACCATCAATCGGTGAGATGGCTGTCAAAACATCAAGATTCATCACTGTCTTTATAATACGTATTTATTCTATGGATTGCAAAGGTAGCAATAATATTCGATAATCCTGCTAACACATCCTCTTTTTTTCTATGCTAATCAAAAAAAACTTCCAGCCATGAGACTGGAAGCCGTTTTGGTGGGCGTTGACGGATTCGAACCGCCGACCCTCTGCTTGTAAGGCAGATGCTCTAAACCAGCTGAGCTAAACGCCCTTGTTTTGAAAAGCGCTGCAAAGGTACGATGTTTTTTTCATTCCACCAAATTTTTGCGAAGTTTTTTTCATTTTCTGTAGAAACTATGGCACTTTTGAGGGTAAAGTATGGCAGTTTCCTATAAAAAGTACGTCACTCTCTCAGGTATTCTCTAGAGAATTCTTAAGAGAGTGGCGCACTTAATCCCTCTGTTTGACGTTGGCTTACAAGCGATATAAGTCGCTGGCAGCAATCAAATCCACTTTTTTCTCTTCGAGGATACGATCACAACTGTCAAGATCGGTAGGACGAATAACGATATTGGCTACGTCACCATTAGCGAAGCTGTACATATACTCGATGAAAACCCCATTGTCCGAAAGGTACTTCAAAACCAAAGCCAGCGATCCACTGGTATTCGGACAGGTAAAGCCAATGACGTCAGTAATCTTTACGGCAAAGCCGGCTTCCTTCAGCACCTTATACGCTGCATCAGGATCAGAAACGATACAACGTAGAATGCCAAAGTCGCTATTGTCTGCAATACTCATGGCCGACAGGTTAATGCCTGCACTTCCCAACACATCGGTTACTTCAGTCAGACGACCGCCTTTATTCTCCAGGAAAACGGATAATTGTTTTGCTTTCATATTCTTCTCTATATTTGATTATCAGGTAAATTGTTATTTAAATACACGGTTATCGAATACACGCTTGGCCTTTCCTGTACTTCGTTCGATGCTCTTCGGCTCAACGAGGCGCACCTTGAAGCCAATGCCGATGACGCTGCGTAGCTCAGATTCCAGTTTCTTCTGCAGACCAACCAGCTGTGCCATCTCATCGGTGAAATATTCCTCTTTCACCTCCACCTTCAGTTCAGAGGTATCGGTATTGTTCACACGATCGACAGTCAGAATGAAATGAGGCTCAAACTCCGGCAGACTAAGGATGACGGCTTCGATTTGTGACGGGAATACATTCACGCCTCGGATGATAAGCATATCGTCGCAACGGCCCAGGATACGATCCATTCTCACCAATGTACGACCACACTCACAACGATCGTAATGCAGAGCTGTCAAGTCGTGCGTACGGTAACGCAGCAACGGCATTCCCTCTTTGGTCAGATGGGTGAATGCCAACTCACCAAAGGTTCCTTCAGGAAGTGATTCACCTGTATTAGGATCCAGGATCTCAGGATAGAAATAATCCTCACTAAGGTGCGTTCCATTCTGGCACTCGCACTCATAACCCACACCAGGACCTGCAATCTCACTCAGTCCGTAAATATCGTATGCCTTAATGCCTAAGGTACTCTCAAGCTTTCCGCGCATCTCTTCCGTCCACGGTTCAGCACCAAAAGCACCGATCTTTATCTTGAATTCTTCTCGAGGCCACTCACTTTCCTGCAAGGCCTCACCGAGGAACATCGCATACGAAGGTGTACAACAAAGCACGGTTGCTCCAAAGTCATGCATCAGCGTAATCTGCTTCTGCGTATTTCCAGATGACATAGGGATTACACTTGCCCCGATATTGGTCGCTCCATCATGAGCGCCCAGTCCGCCAGTAAACAATCCATAGCCGTAGGAAATCTGGAAAATATCATCTTTGGCGGCGCCATAAGCCGTAAAGGCACGAGAAATGCTCTCTGTCCACATGGCAAGGTCCTTACGAGTATAGAGAACCACAACCGGCTTACCAGTTGTTCCTGAGGAGGCATGAATTCTTACGATCTGACTCATCGGCACTGCTGCCAATCCAAAAGGATAGTTATCCCTCAGGTCAAGTTTATTCGTAAAAGGAAGCTTCACGATATCATCAATGCTTTTGATATCGCCAGGCTCCAGACCCATCTCTTGAAATTTCTTACGGTAAAAAGGGGTATTATGATATACATAATCCGCCATCTTTCTCAATCGGATGCTCTGGATCTCTCTCATTTGTTCGCGATCCATGCATTCCATACTTTCATTCCAAATCATCACTTAAAATCATTAATAGTTAGATTTGGGTACAAATATACAAAAAAATCTGCATTCCAATGACGGAATGCAGATTTTTTATCAAAATTGTTGTCAAATTAATCTTCTGTGATCTGAACAGTAGCACGGCGGTTGAAGTCGATCGGAGTCAGGATCTCTACACCACCGAAGTGAGCGGTTGTGATCTTCTCCGGCTTCACACCCATGTTAATCAACTCGTTCTTTACACGCTCAGCACGCTTGTCAGAAAGCCACATGTTGTGCTCAGGAGTACCAGTAGCGCTGTCAGCATAACCAGTAACGAGGATGCTACGATCGTTCTCGATAGCGAACTTAGCAAGAGCCTTCACGTTCACGAGGTCCTTCAGCACTGCAATCTCGGTCTTGTTCAGGTTGAAGAACACAGAGATCGGAGTAGTGATGAAGTCCTTTACACTCTGAGTAACGATGGTCTCCACGGGCTCCGGAGCAGGCTGGTTGCGCAGACGCTCGATTTCAGCGTTTGCATCAGCAAGCTGTGCGTTCAGAGCGTCGAGCTGTGCCTGATTGAGTTGCTTGATAGCATCAACATCGGGAACGGGATCCCAATTAGCCTTACCAAGGCTGTAGGTCAAACCTACCTCAGCGGTAAACCAGTGGTCGTGGTTCTTCTGGTTGTGACCACCCCATACATTACCTTCACCCTCGAAGTCATCACCACAGATATTGTAGCCAAGGTCGAGGTTGAGTTTGAACTTGTCGCTCAGTCTCCAAGAGTTCTGGATACCAGCGCTAATTCCAAGTTCCCATGTGTTGTAAGAGCAGTTACGAACAATACCAAGACCAGCATACGGAGTAACGTTCCAAACACGTGCCTCATTGTAACCACAGAACAGGTTACTCAGGTTCACCATGAACTGCTCCTGCAGGTTGAAATACTTGATACCATTGCAGTACTCATCGCCAGGAATGGAAATCTCACCTACGCGCATATCGCCATAGCCTTTTCCATACTTACCGATAACGCTCTTTCCCCAGAAACCTGAAATCTTTGTACGAAGACCCAGAACCGGAGTGAAACGCTTACCAATAGCGAATGACAAACCATAGCTGCGACGGAAGTGCTCTAACGGACTCTTGGCATAACCGAGAGACTTCTCCTCATTGGAATAGAATGCGGTGTAAGAAGCATTTGCTTCCACAAACCAGTTACTCCAGAAAGAATTCATCACGAATCCATCCTTCAACACAGGAGTTTCCTCCTGAGCCATTACTGCCGTTGAAAAACTAGCGACAGCAAGAAGCATTAAAATCTTTTTCATAAACCTGATATTTTAACTTCAATAATAATAAAATTCTTAAGAATCCAGTCTATTTTGCGTACAAAGGTAACGTTTTTTTTTAATATCACGATACTTTTTTTAAGAAAAAGTGCAATTAAACTTAAAAAATCGCACATTTTTCCTCATTTCCGACCGTTTTGTCATTACATATCAAAATAAACGCTCAATATCTTCCTGTTTGAGGATGTTTAGTATCGTTTTGCCATCTGGGGTATAGTTCACCTCGCTACAAGCAAACAACTGATTCACGATTTCCTCCATTTCCTCGTTCGAAAGGACTTGTCCTCTTGGTATTGCCGCGCAACGCGCCAGACAGATAGCGAGAGCATGATGGATTTCTTCACTCATATTCTTCCCCTGCTCTACTGCCGTGGCCACCATTGATTGTACTAAGTTCACCATATTTACTCCATCGAGTCCGGTAGGAACAGCATTGATGGCATAGCTGCAGTTACCCAAGTTCGTCAGTTCAAACCCCAGATGTTCCATCTCAGGAATCACCTTTTCGAGTATGACTGCCTCTGAGGGAGGAAACTGCACAACTTCCGGGAACAACATTTTCTGCGATGTGGAGGAATGATTCTTGAACAACTGCATGTACTGATTATATAAAATACGTACATGCGCGCGATGCTGATCGATGATCATCAATCCTGATTTCACCGCCGTCATGATATAACACCCCTTGTATTGGTAGTGATTCTGCGACTTTTCCGTAGCCACTTCCTGATCCTGATCTTGCGAGGACGTCTGAAAGAGGTTCGTCTGCTCAGGTTCCTGCCGCTCCAGACCTTCATAGAGCTGCTCCCAATCCTTCACCGGAGCACCTTTCCACACAGGAGTCTGTTGCTTGAACGGATTATATTGAGGATCTACACGCAGATGAGGTTTCTCTACTGCTTCTGACGAAGGATTGAACACTGGAATATCCGGCTTACCCACTGTGTCGAAATCTATCGAGGGTACGTCATTGAATTTCCCCACGGCTTCTCTTACCGCAGCCATCAGAATCTGCCAGATTGTCTGCTCGTTCTCAAACTTAATCTCTGTTTTTGTAGGATGGATATTTACATCTATATCCTCTGCAGGAACATCGAAATATATAAAGTACGGAACCTGCTCGCCTGTAGGAACCAATCTTTCGAATGCGTTCTGCACAGCCTTGTGGAAGTAAGGGTGCCTCATGTAACGACCGTTGACGAAAAAGAACTGATAGGCTCCTTTCTTCTTCGCTGATTCGGGTTTACCCACAAAGCCATGGATCTTGCAAACTGTCGTTTCCACCTCTAATGGCAATAGTTCTTGGTTGAGTTTCTTACCGAAAACGTCAATGATTCGCTGTCGTAAGGCACATGGACGCAGATTGAACAATTCCGTACGGTTACTATGAAACGTGAACCCTATCTGCGGGTTAACCAGTACAATACGTTCAAAAGCCGTCAGGATATTGTTCAGTTCCGTGGCATTCGATTTCAGGAATTTCCTTCTAGCAGGTACATTAAAGAACAGATTCTCCACCAAGAAGTTACTGCCTACGGGACAAGCTACGGGCTGCTGTCCCATAACCTTACTTCCTGACAATGAAAGAACTGTTCCTAACTCATCCTCTGTCCTTCTGGTCTTCAGTTCCACCTGAGCCACAGCAGCAATACTTGCCAAGGCTTCACCACGGAACCCCATGGTGTGCAAGGCAAAGAGATCGTCTGCCGAGCGAATCTTCGAGGTGGCGTGTCGTTCAAAGGAAAGACGCGCATCGGTCTCAGACATACCCTTACCATCGTCAATCACCTGGATTGATGTTCTTCCAGCATCCACAACAATCACCTGGATATGTTGTGCACCTGCATCCACAGCATTCTCCACCAGTTCCTTGATCACCGAAGCGGGTCGTTGTATCACTTCTCCGGCTGCGATCTGGTTGGCTACACTGTCTGGTAAGACTTGTATGATATCCGACATGTTCAATAGATTAAGACTACACCTACTACTATCAATATGATGATCAGCAACACCAAGAGTCCTGCCTCCGAGTACCATGATCCTGCTTTACGTTTCGATATATGTTGAGTTGTATGACTGGCGGCATGCAGGAAAGACCCTTTAACTGTTGCACCTGTCAACGATTCCTGATCCTGCATTCCCAACTCCTTTCTGGCCCGCATCTCTATTTCCTTGATGCGTTCTTTCCGTTCATCCACATATTGGTAAGGATGAGAGAAGCGACGAGGCTTTGGCTGCTTGAAGAATCCCATCATCAGTCATCCTCCTTTTGTGCTTCTTCCGTTGTCTGAAGAGCGTCAGGGGGAGGAGGCACTTCCTCCTTGTTCTCAGAAAAATCAGATAGCTTCTGTAAGGGTGCAGCATGTCGTTCCAGTATTTTCATTTCCGACCCTTTAGCCTTTCCGCGCCAGTTGAAGATATCGTCAGGACTCACAGGACGCACATAATCAAACCATGCAAAGTTTCGCAGTTTTGTCTTTCCTGGCGGAATCTGTGTAATGGGATAGAGCGTACATTCCGCTGTCGGCATCCAAATCTTCTGCAGCTTACGGTCCTGTAAGTACATCCGCATGGTATCCGTCTCCGCATAGTTCAGTCCGATAAACGAACTGTCCTTGTCATCTATAGGATAATAGATAGACTGCACGTTAGAGATGGCATCACTGCGATAAACGGCTTTATCACGGAAATAGGCATACATCTCTTTGGAAGATATCTGATTGAAATGATCCTTGTTGTCGATCTGCTCCACAGACAAGGCCTGACCGATGATATGAGCCTTATCAATGGTTGAATCTTTCATGAACACCTCGATTACCTCACCCAGCAGCTGACGGTTCTCATTCCATGTAATCGGATCCTTATACATCACCATACAAGAGTCCTTGGTATCATACACCAACGAATCGCACACTGCCTGCACATCGACCCGATACGCCCTCACCTTGTCAAAGCAATGGAACTTCCGCCAAACCGAGTCTGTATCGATGTTATACGTATACATCTTGATGGAGTCGCCATGCACGTACAAGGTATCTTTCTGTGAATAATCCACAAGTTTAGCCCGCTTGGTGGCATAGGCATAACCTGTCTTGTCGTTATACCAGAAATAATCACAGAACATCATGTTCTTATTCACCCTGTCGGTATAGATCACATTACCGAAGCCCTCACTGATACCCTTTCTGTCGTCATGATACAGACTATCGCCTGTAATCTCTTTCTCCTTGTTCACAATGGTTGTCCTACTAAACAACTGAGCATTCTCCTTATTGGTATCATAATACCCCGATGTAGATTTAATCACGCTCTCGCCAGAAGTGATGGTGGAAGGTCCTACGATATGTGCAATAGACGTTCTCGTATCATAATGTAGTGTATCAGTTGTCAGCAGGAATTTAGGGTTCTTGAGATTCACGTTGTAGTTGAAGATCGCCTCTCTCGAGTCGGTATGATACTCACCCCAGTCACTGGTCAGCACATTCTTCTTATCAACCATTTTTCCTCCTTCGAAGAAATAGCCAAAGCTGTACAAACGGTCATAATCCAGACTATCTGTATATAGCTTTGTTGCACGATGCGTAAGCACGACATTTCGACGAGCCTTAGCAAACTGGTCATTCCCGTCGTAATAGGCATAGTCGCTATTCAACGTCAATGTGTCCCCCTGTCGCATCTTTACATGTCCGAAAGCCTCAAAAGAGTTTGAAGCTTCAAAGAAATAAGCACTGTCGCACGATAGGGTAGCACCTTTGTGTCTGAACTGCACCTTCCCTTTCAGGAACTGTGCATCGGGTTTGGGTCCGAAACGATTATAGCTCAACTCGTTGGCATGAACCAAGTATATACGTTCATCCGTTTTTGTCCTGGGACGACGTTTCTTTACTGGAGCCTGATGAGATTCAGCCAGACACAGACCGAACAGGCACAGCACCACAACAATCATGGTCCTGTGCCCGCTCAGCAACTGTTCCAACCATCCTTTCATCTTCATTTGATCCAGCCCTCGTATTCAAACTGACAATCCTTGTAACGGTCGTTCATCCTTACATAGATATCCTTCAGCTTGTCTTTGACCCATTCCTTCAGGAAGTCATCCCTGCGCTGAGCAAGAACCACGTTCTTCATGGTCTGGAAGTCCTCAGTAATCGTGGCACGGTGTCCTTCCACCCTACTCTTCAGTTTGACAATGGCGCACACCGTCTTACCTTTCGAGTTAATCATCTGGAAGGCCTGAGATACCTCACCCACCTTCATGGTATCTACCACGCGTGCTACGTCTGTAGAGAACGCTGACAGGTCCTGCATGCGGAACTTCGAGGTGGTACGGCCATCTTCGGTAAGGTTTGCCATCAAGCCCTTACTACTTCTCGTATCCTTGTCATCCGACAAAGCCGAGGCTGCATCCTCAAAGGAGAACTTCCCTTCACGGATGTCAGCAGCAATAGAGTCAAGGCGTTGCTTACCTTGCTCAATGGCTTCTGGCGACACCTGTGGCTTCAGCAGGATATGGCGACACTTGATCTTGTCTCCACGTTTGTCAATCAGCTGAATGATATGGAATCCGAACTCCGTTTCCACAATCTTGGAAATCTTGTTAGGATCGGTCAGGTTAAAGGCTACATTAGCAAAGGTAGGATCAAGCATACCTCGTCCCATATAATCCATCTCACCACCTTGTCGGGCAGAGCCTGGATCCTCCGAATAGAGTCGTGCCAGAGTGGCAAACGAAGTCTCCCCTTTTGTCACACGATCTGTATAACTGCGCAATTCATTCTTCACGCGGTTAATCTCTTCCTGTTCAATACGCGGTGTCTTTGTCAGGATCTCCACCTCCACCTCCGTAGGAACGAAAGGAATACTATCTTCAGGCAAATCATTGAAATACCTTCTCACATCCGCAGGCGACACATTGATATCCTCCACCAACTGTCTCTTCATCTTATCGATCATCAGTCGGTCGCGGAAGGTCTCACGCATCTCCTGTCGCATCTCCGTGATGCTCTGCTTACGGTATTCCTCCAGTTTCTCCCTACTTCCAATGCCCTGTATCCAGTGATTGATGATACGGTCAACCTCTTGCATGACCTCCGATTCCGTCACCTCCACACTGTCTATGGCAGCTTGATGCAGATAGAGTTTCTGCAAGGCGAGTTGCTCAGGAATGGCACAATCAGGATCACCTGTCCATCGAATGCCCTCCTCTTCAGCCTGCAGACGCATAGCCTCCACCTCCGATTTCAGGATCGGCTCATCGCCCACAACCCATATCACCTCATCGATGATGCTCGACTCAGGTATGGATACCACCTTGACAGGTCTCTGGTTCGCGGTTGAGTCACTATCTGATGTCCATGAGCGAGCTGTACCAGGCAGGGTTGCATGGAGACTCATTCCCACCATGGCGACAGTTGCCACCGACACAGCTATCTTCATTGATATGTTCATATTCTTACTTTAATGGTCTAATGTTTATTGACCGTTTGCAACACTTCTTTATTGACGACTACAGAGTAGCGCTTCCTAAGATCTTCCACCCAGGCCTTTTCCAGTTCCTCCTGGTAGTCGGCCACCACAAGGGCACGTACATCCTGATACTCCTCCGGTCCTTTCTTCAGCAGTTTTCCAAACACCGCATCAATCGGGTAGTCCTGCAGCGACGTCACGGTAGTATCCTTCTTGAATACCATCTTGTCGATCACAGCGTTATCACCCTTCTTGAAGATACCTTTTTCCACACGGATACGGATGATGGAATCGTTGTTGAATGTCTTACGTAACTGATCGGCCCACTGAGAGAACGGCAGTCCTTTGACACTCTTCTTCACTGCTTTCACATCCGCCTTGTCCTTCACATGATAGGCGATACCCTTATAGCGAGGCTCATCCCAGCCGTATTTCTTCTTGTTCTTCTGGAAATAGTTCGCCAGTCCTAACTCATCCTTGGCAGCCTTGTCCCAAACGGTCTGGTTACTGATCTCATAGAGAAGGAGACCATCATGGTACTCCTGGATGAGGTATTTCAAATCCATATCCTTAGCCGACATCTCCGCAGCGCGTTTCTCCAACAGCTGGGCTGTGCTGATGCCTTGTTCCTGAGCCATTTCCTTGATGGCCTGATCGGCGACGTGCTCACGACCGCCTCTGCGCTCCAAGAAGGCAAAGATATCATTCTTCAGTGAGTCGAACGGCTCCAACTGCTTGCGATCCTTCATCAGGATGATATGATAGCCGTAAGGCGACTGGAACGGCTGACTCATCTCACCTTTCTGCAAAGCGTAAGCCTGATCCTCGAACTCCTTAACCGTCTGACCCGGTCCTATCCAAGGCAGCGCACCACCATTGACAGCCGAGCCCGGATCCTGAGAGAGTCGTTTGGCCAGATCGGCAAAGTCAGCCCCGTTCTTCAACGCAGTATAGATAGAGTCGATACGCACCTTGGCTTTCTGCATCTCCTCAGCGGGAGCCTGCTGTTCCACATGCATCAAGATATGGGCCGGCATGATAAGACCCCTTGGTCCGATAGACTCCTTCGTATCGTTATATACCTTCTGGGCCTCACGAAGCATTCCCTCATCGGTCACGAACGATGGTTTGATCTGCTGGTCGCGATACATGGCGAACTCATCCTTGAACGACGTCAGCGTATCCAGTCGTGCATCTTTTGCCGCCTGCACCTTAAGCTTATAGTTCACGAACAGATCCACATATTCATCTACCGACTTTTTGTCGATCACACCTTCAGAGTTGTTCTTGTTATATGAGTACTCAAACTCCGAACGTGGCACAGGCTGTCCATTGACCGTCATGATTGTCGGGTCGTTGTTCTGTGCATTAGCCGCAGCTGCCATGAGGAGCATGGAGGCTATTATAAGTCTTGTTTTCATATTTTGTATGCTTACTTTCCTTAGTTTATTCATGGCGTGAATAGTTCGGCGCCTCACTGGTGATAGTGATATCGTGCGGATGACTCTCGTTCACACCAGCATTGGTGATACGAGTGAACTTCGCATGATGAAGATCCTCGATTGTAGCAGCGCCGCAATAACCCATACCAGAACGCAATCCGCCAGTCATCTGGTATATTACCTCCTGCACCGTTCCCTTGTAAGGAACGCGTCCGGCAATACCCTCGGGTACCAATTTCTTTGCATCCTTCGTCTCGCCTTGGAAATAGCGGTCCTTTGAACCATGTTTCTGCTCCATGGCTTCCAGAGAACCCATACCGCGGTAGCTCTTGAACTTTCGTCCGTTGTAGATGATGGTATCGCCAGGACTCTCCTCTGTACCTGCCACCAACGAGCCGACCATCACACAAGAGCCGCCTGCTGCCAGCGCCTTAACGATATCGCCAGAGTAACGCAGACCGCCATCGGCAATCAGAGGAACACCCGTTCCCTTCAAGGCGCTGTACACATCATAGACAGCGCTCAGTTGAGGAACGCCTACACCGGCAACGACACGCGTTGTACAGATACTACCCGGTCCGATACCCACCTTCACTGAGTCGGCACCGTTCTCTACCAGCATCTTGGCGGCTTCGCCTGTAGCCACATTACCAACAACAATATCGATATTACCGAACGACAGTTTGGCTTCGCGGAGCTTCTCGATTACTCCTTTCGAATGACCGTGTGCCGTATCTATCACTATAGCGTCTGCTCCAGCATCCACCAGCGCCTGCATGCGCTCCAAGGTATCATCAGTCACACCCACTCCGGCAGCCACACGAAGACGACCCTTCTCGTCCTTGCAGGCCATGGGCTTGTCTTTTGCCTTGGTGATATCCTTGTAGGTGATCAGACCCACCAACCGGTTGTCCTTATCCACCACGGGCAACTTCTCGATCTTGTTCTCCTGCAGAATCTGGGCAGCTGCCGTAAGGTCAGTCTGCTGATGTGTCGTCACCAGATGTTCTGAAGTCATCACATCGTCAATCTTATTGTCCAGTCTGCGCTCAAAACGCAGGTCACGATTCGTTACGATACCCACCAGATGGTTGTCATCATCCACCACGGGAATACCGCCGATATGATACTCTGCCATCATAGCCAGGGCATCGGCCACCGTACTACCTCTGCGAATGGTTACGGGATCATAGATCATACCGTTCTCGGCACGTTTCACGATAGCCACCTCACGGGCTTGCGCCTCAATCGACATGTTCTTATGAATCACACCGATTCCACCCTCACGGGCAATGGCAATAGCCATACTGCTCTCGGTCACCGTATCCATCGCGGCCGTTACAAACGGCACGTTCAGTGCGATGTTCCTCGAGAACTTGGTTTTCAACTCTACCGACTTGGGCAGTACTTCCGAATAAGCGGGAATCAAGAGGACGTCATCGAATGTCAGACCGTCCATCACAATTTTATCTGCAACAAATGATGCCATATACTACTTGAAAATTTATTGCGTGCAAAATTAGCAATAAATTCCCACATACGAAACGCTTTTTACGAAAAACATACCTTGTTAATACGATTTAACGCGATACGGGCAGAAGAAGAGGTGATGAAGCCTACAACAGCAGTCCTTGTGACTTCATCTCCAAGTAGCGGTTAATAAGGTTGATGGAGAGACGATCAGGGGTGGTTAGCAGGGAAAGAATACCGTATTGTTTGAGGGTATTGACGATCAGTCGTTTCTCATAGGCGAACTTCTCGGCCACGACATGCTGGAACAGTTCCTCCGTATCATTGGCAGAGGTGGAGATATAGTCGTGCAGTTCAGCATCCTCGAAGAATACCACGAGAAGACGGTGACGACGGTTAAGCTGTTGTAGGTAGGAAAGCTGACGGTTCAGACTGGCCATTCCCATGAAATTCGTATAGAGCACAAGCAGACTACGTTTGCCGATATGTTTGTTCACATGGGCGTAGAGCGCAGAGAAATCCGTCTCACCAAAGGTAGTCTGTTGCGCATAAAGCGCCTCCTGCATGGTCTGCATATGCCCCGACTGTCGTGATGCAGGCACGAAGGAATCAAAGGAATCAGCAAAGGTAATCAATCCCGCCTTATCCTCCTTCCGTATGGCCACATACGAGAGCACCAGCGAGGCATTGATGGCATAGTCGAGCAGCGTCATCCCTTGAAAGGCCTGCTGCATCACACGTCCTTTGTCGATCACGCTATATACCTGCTGCGACCGCTCATCCTGATACACGTTCACCATCAGCTGATGCTTCCGTGCTGTGGCGCGCCAGTTGATGGTACGGTAGTCATCACCCTGCACATAATCCTTGATCTGTTCAAACTCCGTGTGATTACCTACCCTGCGGATACGTTTGATTCCTGTTTCCGTGAGATTTTGATGAATGGCCATCAGTTCATATTGGCGCAGCATCTGGTACGACGGGTACACCTTCACCTGGACGGGCTCCCCACTGGTAAAGCGCCGCTGCACCAAGCCTAAAATCGTGGTGGCAAACACCCTGATACTGCCGAAAGAATAGACACCCCTACTGACAGGCCTCAAGGAATAGCGTATCGTCTGCTCGCCGTTGGAAGGAACCTTTTCCTTGAAGCACACGTCCCTACGTTGGAACACCACGGGTGCCTCATCAATCACCTCTATATGGACGGGAAAGCCGTAGTGGTTCATTACCTGTAATGTCACCCTGTTCTCATCACCATTCGAGAACCTGTCGGCACAAAGACGAGAAGCCTCAATGCCCTTTCTGCTATACAGCACCGCTGCCTCAGCCATTGTCAGGCATAGGAATACCAACAACAGCCACCGTCCGATATTGAACAGCGGTGCCGCCAGATACCCCGCAGCGATCAGCAAAATCAGCAGGGTCAGCACGATATAGAATCTACGACTCAGAAACATCTCTCACTTCTCACCTCTCACTTCTATTTGGGCACTTCCACCTTGTTAATCAGTCGCTGTGCAACCTTGAGGGTTGTATATCCCTCCATCTCAGCCTCAGCTGTAAGGATGATACGGTGCTGCAGCACGGATGGTGTCACGAACTGGATATCCTCAGGCGTAACGAAGTCGCGCCCCTGAATCATGGCCATAGCCTTGGCGGTCTGCAGGATAGCCACCGAAGCACGTGGCGAAGCCCCGAGGAACACCGCCTTGCTCGTACGCGTCTGTTGCACGATGAGGGCAATATAACGAAGCAATGACGGATCAACCACCACCTGCTCCATCTGCTGACGCATGGCGAGCAGTTCCTGCTTGGTAATCACCGGCTCGATCTGTTCCAATCGTGTCAGCGCACTATTACGATGATGGCGCTCCAAAATCTCCACCTCCTCATCCAGTGAAGGATAACCCATGGTGATCTTCATCATGAAACGGTCAGTCTGTGCCTCAGGCAGCTTATATGTACCCTCCTGCTCTACAGGGTTCTGCGTGGCAAGGATTGTATAGACATCCCCCATGCGATGACTCTTTCCGTCGATGGTTACCTGTCGTTCCTCCATCACCTCGAAGAGGGCAGCTTGCGTCTTGGCGGGCGCACGGTTCACCTCATCCACCAGTACGATATCCGCAAAAACTGGTCCTGGGTGGAAATCAAACTCGCCGCTCTTCATGTTAAACACCGTTGTTCCTAACACATCGCTCGGCATCAGATCGGGTGTGAACTGCACACGACTGAAATCGGCGTCCACCAGCTTTGCCACCAGACGGGCCAGTAAGGTCTTGGCCACACCAGGTACACCCTCGATGAGCACATGACCATTGGCGAGGATAGCCGTCAGCAACAGATCAACGGTCTGCTCCTGTCCTACCACCACCTTGGCGATACTCTCTTTCAGTGTCCTCACCTTCTCTGCGAACTGGGTGAGGTCGGTTCTTGATTGGTTCTCTTCCATATAGTAGTTATTTGATTGATAAGCGATTCCATGGTGGTGCGACTCACCGTTGCCTCCTCGTCATCCTCAAGTTGTCGTACGGTGTTCACCAGTTTCGACACCTCCTGCTCCTCCATACCCGTCTGAGTAGCAATGACAGAGAATGTACGTAGATCCTCACTCTTGTCAGTAAGATCCACATGCAGCACCCTTCTCATCTCCTCAGCGAAGTACGCATATTTCTTCAAAACCAGGTCGCGATAGTCGTGCTTCTGGTAATAAAGCGTGCCGATAAGCTTTACGAACTCCAGGTTCCTGTTCTTGGGCTTCTCCACTTCAGGGATAACACGCTGGCGCCTTCTTGCCGTGAATATCATGAATACCAGGATGGCGATAAAGCCCAGTGTCACAGCCCATCGCAAAGGTGGCTGCGAGAGGAAGTACCGCAAAGGCGAGTTTTCCTCAGTGGTTTTTGTATAGGCTTCCGTTCGTACGATAGGGAGGTCACCCATCTCCGACAAGATACGGAAGATATATTCATGGTTGGGCGCGTCAAGAATGCCGTAGTTGGTGAATATCAGGGGAGTGGATACCACAATGATTTCACCCTTTCCAACAGAAATGGACATTGCCGTACTGGCAGTGTCGGTCGTTACTGGTTGAACATCTGCCGGTCCATGGTGATAGACGGTAGTCAGTTGTTTAACCTTGAGGGAGTCGTTGTGGTTCTTGACTCGCGATGCCATCACCTGCGGATAGAAATAGAAGGAACGACGGTCATATACTGAGTCGCCCTCCCATACGATGGTGTCGCGACTCTTTCCCTTCATCACATACTCACGAAGTGAGAGTTGAGGGAAGCTGGGAATCACCATATACCTGAGCGTGTCCTGCAAGATAGCGTTCACACCATCATATGCCACCAATATCTTATTTCCTTTCTCTGCCAATGAGAGCAAGGCATTCGTCTCCTGCTTACCCAAATCCCATGTCCACTGATTCGATACCATGAAGATGTAACCTCGCTTCACCGTATCATCCTTCATCTGATACATGGACTTCTTGGTTACCTCATAGCCATGGGGCAGTGAAGCTGATAAGATGCTGTCGAAAACATAGCAACCAAAGGGTTGCTTGTCGTTATGACTAAAGGTGGGATTCCACACGAACTTCCTCGGCATGCGGAATTCGGCCAGGAAGACGAGAGCCAGAAAGACGACAACAAACAGGACAAACCAACGGTTGAATTTCATGTCTCACCTCCTTCCTCTGTAGTAACGGGTACCACAATCTTCTGCTTCAAGATCTCTTGCAGACGATTCATCTCGTTCAGCAGGGGCGCATCCGCCTCAAAATGACCGTATCTTACCCTTAGGAAATGATTCGTCAGTTCACGGAAAGGTGCCTCACGGTATTCATACACATACTGGGTAGGCGTTTTATACAACTGCCAGTCGATCTGATGAGTGTCACTCAAATAGCGCAGTGTTTGTAGATAGACCCAACGCACCGCTCCGGGATAGTCACCATTGCCAACTGCCCGTTTGATCTCTGCATCGAAATCAATGCCATAAATCGTGTCACCCTCAGCATCCTCGTCAAAACGTCGTTTCTTGTTTCTCATGAACAGCTCAGGTCGGTTCTTATAGACGAACCAAACGATGAGTCCTATCAGTGCCAGTCCTGCCATGACAATCAACGGCATGGTGATATGCTGGGCAGCCACCTTACCGAAGATGTCCTCCAAGAACTCCCCGACCTTCTCCAAGATCCAGTCCCACAGGTTCACCTGCGGCGTTACCAGCTCACGACCATAGTCGTAAGCTCCGTTTTCCCGCATCAGCGAAAGCGTGGTGGTGTCGCAGGATAGCGTGTCCATGATAGTGAGAGTTAAAAGATCAAAGTTCAAAGACTTTCAAAGTGTTCAATGTCGTTCTCTACGGAAACGCGGTCGATTTTCTCACTGGCATGACCATACTGATAGGCGATGCCTATGAAAATGATGGCATAGACCAGATAGGCGCCATAACACTGTATCACTCCTAAGATATAGGTCAGGAAGCTGTAGCCCACTGTAGAGGTGAAGGCCATGTCAGCCTCATCCGTGCCAAGCATGTTCTTGAAGATCATCGCAATCTCCCAAGGTAATGTGGTAATCATCTGCAGGATACCCACAATCAAACTGAGCACGATGAACACAGCAAACACACCGCCCCAGGTCTTGAAGCCCAGACGGAAAGCCTTGAAGTATGCCTCCAGTACGTTCACTCTCTCAAAGAGATAGATAGGAGCAGCAAGCATCAGCGGGACAAGAACAACCAAGCCCACCACGTAGCTCACGAAGAAAAGATAAGGCGAGGCTGCGGCCATAAGGACTACCCAAGCTATGAAGATGGCACCGATAAGCAGTCCAACGAGTATCAGATAGATGAAACGCTTGATGTTGTGGATCAGCAGACCACGTACCTCATTGAACGTGATGTCGGTCAAACGACCCTCGCGGTGCTCGTACAGGTACATCATGGCATAGATCAGACTCACCAGCAGGAGCGTGCCAATGGTGTAGAATAATACGGAGCCCAAAAAGTAGCCAGCCATGCCTTCCAACCTCATTGATGATAAAACATCAGCATCGTTTGCCGACCCACCACTAGCTATATTACCTAATGCCGAGAAATACTGTCCCATCAGTCCGTTGAAAGCCAAAGCCTGGAACAAACACAAGGGTAGCAGCAGATAGGTAATGAACTTGAACAGCGGTCGTATATTCTCGCTTACAAACGAGAACGTATCACTGATCTTCTCTCCAAACTTACGCACCTTGTACAAAGGTATCAGGGGTCTGTTGATTCGCTGACGACCCTCAGCATCCACATATATCTCCATATCAATTGTTAGTATTTAGTATTCAATTTTCTCGGGTACCAAAGATAATAGAACAGCACAAATGCCAAAGAACACAGAATCACCGTCAGTCTTACCGCAGTAGGCCATTCGGTATGCCGTGTAAAGAAACCCTCGATGAAACCGGCGATTATGAATATCGGCACGGTACCGATAATGATCTTCAGTCCTCGTTTGGCTCCCCGGCGGAACGAAACCAGTCGTGAGTATGTGCCAGGAAACAACCACCCGTTTCCCATCGCGATTCCTGCCGCTCCCGCCACGATGATGGCAGAGATCTCCAGGGTGCCATGCAGCCAGATGGCAAGCATCGACTCAGGTCCTACTCCCTGCTGGAAGAAGAAGGTCTGGAAAGAACCGAGCATCACACCGTTCTGGAATAGGAAGTAACCGCTCATGATACTGGTGAGGACACCCATCACAAAGACGATGAACGACACCCTTATATTGTTCATGGTGATTTGCAGGAACATAGATGTCTCGCCACCACCGTCATATACCGCCATGGGCTCTCCGTTCTCAATGTTCTGCAATGTCATATCTACATATTCGTTTCCTAAGATGATACGACAGAAATCGGCATCGTTGTACTGCGACACAGCACCGATTAGCACGCTCACCGCAAAGATCAGAAACGAATAGAGCAGTTCCTTGCGGGCCTCATAGATGGTCTGTGGCACCTCACGTGTCCAATAGGTAATCAGGCGCGACCATTTCTCGCGCTTATTCCTATAGATCTCATTGTGTAAAGCAGAGGAGAGGTTGTTCAGATAGACGGTGATACGCGACTGCGGATAATGCGTTTGAGCGAAGGCAAGATCACTAGTGAGATCAGTGTAGGCATCAGCCAGCACATCAGGCGAAGTGGCAGCGGCATTCTCCACCACTGTCTCCATCTCACGCCATTTATCAATATGCCGTCTGATGAACGATACTTCCTTCATATAAACCGACTATCGCAATATTATCCCAATTCGTTTGCAAAAATAGGAGTTTTTTTTTACTTTTGCAACAAAAATAAGAGAATTGTTGAGAAATGGCACAATCGGACATTATTACAGGACAGTATGTGCAGATCCAGCAGACACCTGCCAGTGTGGGTGAACGTATTGGTGCACAGGTAATTGACTGGCTGATACAGGGCATCTTTGCCACCACCCTGCTCTACCTGCTAGACGAGGTAAACGACCTTACAGGATTCTTTGCCAATTCCTCCCAACCTCTTTTTATCATCGTCTTTCTGATCATCATCTGCTATTGTCCGCTGTGCGAAATCTTTAACCACGGTCAGACCTTAGGGAAAAAAGCTTTGAAGATGCGCGTGGTGAAGAAAGACGGTTCCACACCCAGCATCGGTTCCTACCTGTTACGCTGGCTGCTGTTCATCGCTGACGGTCCTACGTTGGCCGGATTGGGTATTCTCGTAATGCTGTTGAATCAGGACAACCAACGTATCGGCGATATCGCTGCTGGCACGATGGTCATCAAGCTCAACAGCTACCATCAGATACAGGTAAGTCTCGATGAATTCAACCATTTGAGCAAGAACTACCGTCCTGTCTATCCACAGGTAACCGACCTCTCCTTGGAACAGATCGACTTGATTACACGCACGCTGGAACTGCCTGATGATGACCCGCGTATCCATGCCTTAGCTGAAAAGGCCAAGCAGATACTACATATCAACACACCCTTGGAACGCAGTGATGATACGTTCCTGTGGCGCATTGTGAAAGACTACCAATACTATGCCCTTGAAGATATTTAATGTTTAATCTTTAATGTTTAATTTTTTATCTTCATCGTTCAATACCGATTTCCCGCACTTGTCGTTCAAAATCCTCGCGGTTACCCAAGGCGGCATTCTTCACCCTTGCCCGATAGTTATAGATGGTGTTCACGGAATAATGTAAGAACTCCGCAATCTTTCCACTGTCCTCCACTCCTAAACGAATCAGGGCAAAGATACGCAGGATAGTATTCATCCGCTCGTTCTTTTGTAAGGTAACACGCTCCTCAGGCACCAGTAGGGCATTGAACTGTTCCACAAAGGTGGGGAACAGATGCAGGAAGGCCGCATCAAAACTCTCATACAGTTCCTCTAATTCCTTGTCCTTGAACTCCTGTCCGCGGGTAACCAGATAGAGATCCTCGTACGCCCTGTTCTTCACCATCTTGTTGATTCGCTTGCGGAAATTGTCCATTTTATCGATATATAGCGAACAGAGACGCAGGAAACGACCCACATATTCCTCCTTCACCTTGTTCGACTCATACAGCTGGGCGTTAAGCATCGACAATTGATGGTTGGCCTCCGACAATCGTTTACGCTGACTATTCACATAGAACAACGTACCGATAAGACACAAGGCGAGCACACTGATGGCCACCAGCATCAATCGCAGTTTATTCGTAGCCTGTTCATTTGCTTCTTTGTACTGGTTAGCGATGCTCGAGAGCAAGGGGGCTATCTGCCAACTGCGCTGACGAGAGCCATAGATGCTGGCGCACTCACTGGTGAAGTTAATATAACGGTAGGAACGGTCCACATCACCTTGTAACATTAGCTGGTTGGCTATCTCCCACATCGAGCCCTGGTCCATCACACCATTACGAACATCCGACAAGGCCGACTCGGCCAGCCAGTACATCATTTGCACCGAGTCTTCCTGGGCTTTGAACTCCAGATAACGGTAGAGCGCCACTAGGGCATAGCGGTGAGAGCCACGTTCGGTCATGGCCAGCCACTCATCATTCACCTTCATCGACTCCTCCAACTGCTGGTTATTCAGCAACCGCATCTCACGTGCCAGCATCACTGCATCATCCGTGGGAGGTAGCGTCTGCAGCATCAGACCCTCGTAATAGTCGGCCTTCTCCCTGTATTTCTCACGTATCTCGTCCAAATGGGTATAGTAGGCCAGTTCGTTATATACATGGGCATAAGCTCTGTAATAGGTTCCTGAATGATCCTTCACCTCAGAGAGGATGTTCAGCGCCTCGTCGTACATACCCGTATTCGAACAGCGCAACGCCATCAGCGAGGCACACAGGTCAGCCTTCTCGGGCTGCTCCATACGGTTGGCCAGTTCGATGCACTGACGGAGGTAATAGACAGCCGAGTCGTTCTTAAAGGGGAAATATTTCTCGTACAGCTGGAAGTTCAGGGCATATCGTCCCGCATCATCCGTGACAGAAGCCAATCGTTCCTGCAGATCAGCCACCACCTTGTCATGCTGCGCCACATACTGTGGGAACTTCACAATCTCCTTGTCAAGACAACGGTAAAGGGAATCGAGGTTCTGCGCGGGCAATATCATGCACATACACGACAGCCAGCATAAACAGATTATTCGTAAATAGCTTATTCTCATGGTTATATTGTTGATTCTTTTGCAAAGATACGAATTTTTGTATTAGTCACCAAATAACAATCTGATTTCTACAGATGACAGGATTGAGTTGTACTAACGAACGACGGTAACGATAGTTTTTTTCAAAAGTCCTCAAGACCTAACATGAATTATCGTAACATTCTCATTCTAAGTATCTTAGCTTGGTAGCAGACCTAACATAAACCTAACGTCAGACCTAACATAAAGGTAACATAAGACCTAACATTCGTCTTACGACTGGATTAAGTTGACAGGTTAGGTCTTGTGTTAGGTTATATGTTACCTTTTTGTTACCTTTTTGTTAGGTCTTAAAAACACAAAACCCTTTGTTTATCGGTGTTTCACGCTTTTTCTGTTAGGTCTTCGGCAAAACAGCATATTTTTATCATGCGGATTTGTCAGTGACTTAGAAACCAGGTTTTCCCACGCTGGGAATAAAATGTTCCCAACGTGGGAATGAACCGTTTATTGCGCAGTTAAACTAAACTTCACAGTGGAAGTGATTTTGTCGGATGCGGTGCCGATGAGTGCTTCGAAGTCGCCTGGCTCGGCCACCCACTCGCCTACTCTGTCATCGTAGAAGCTGAGGGCTGACTTATCGATGGTGATGCTGACTTGCTGGGTGGCACCTGGGGCAAGATACACCTTGCTAAAGCCTTTCAGTTCCTTCACGGGTCGCGGTAACGATGATTTGAGATCACGGATGTAGAGCTGAACGGTCTCGGCTCCCGCCATACTGCCCGTATTGGTGACATCAACAGTAAAAGTAACGGTTTCATCGGATGTTATGCGCTTCTTATCAGCCTTGGCATTGCTGATCTTGAAGGTAGTGTAGCTGAGTCCGTGACCGAAAGCAAACATCGGTTTCTCTTTCTTCAGACGGTCTGTCCAACGGTAACCCACGAAGATATCCTCTTTGTACTCTTCGTCGATGATTTGATGACCTTCGCGCCATGTACCTGGATAGCTACCAGTAGCATGAGCTCCACATTGTCCTAAAGAGGCATACCAAGTATAGGGCAACTTACCTGAGGGATTCACATCGCCAAACAGTACGGAAGCGATAGCATTACCTGCCTCGGAGCCAAGGAACCAAGCCTGTACAACGGCCGGTATCTTGTCGAGATGAGGTATAGGCACAGGGTTACCAGAGATATTAACATACACGAGACGCGGGTTCACCTCCAGCAGAGCCTTGATGAGTCCGGACTGACCATAGGGCAGATCATACAACTTACGGTCGTGACCCTCGCTGTCCTGATAGCCTGCCTTATTAAGACCACCGAAGAAGATGACCACATCAGCCTGCTTGGCTTTCTCTACTGCCTCTTGAACGAGCAGACCAGCGGTGCGATTGTCGTAAAGCGAACGACCCACTGACACGCCGTCGAAACTCTGGATGGTGTCGCCAACATAGCCACGAGCGTAGTCAGCTGAGAGTCTTGCTGTGATACCGTCGAGGGGGAGCACTTCGTGCTGAACCTTCAGCGAGGAGGAGCCGCCGCCTACAGTCATCATCTTAATGGCATTCTCACCAACTACCAGAATACGAGTAGGCTTACTAGGGTTTATGGGCAATAATGGGGCATTCTCGCCTTTCATCTTCTCATTCTTCAGCAGTACAATACCTTCTTGGGCAATCTTCAGGGCAGCATCATAATGACTCTCGCTGCAGAGGAAGCCAAAGGGTTTGTTGCGCTGCATGTTGGTGCGGTAGAAGAGACGCAGCACGCGACGTACCTTCTCGTCGAGTTCCTTCGTGGTGTATTTACCTGACTTGATGCCCTGCTTGTAGGCCTCAGCCATATAGTAACTGTCGTAAGCATTGGTGCGCCCCATCGTCAGACCGTCGGTCCAGGTGCCGAACTCGAGGTCAAGACCGTTCCTGACAGCCTCATCGGTATCATGACAGCCGCCCCAGTCGGAGATGACAACCCCGTCAAAACCCCAATCCTGCTTCAGGATCTTGTTGAGCAGAATCTCGTTGTGACAGTTATGCTGGTTATTATAGAGGTTATAAGCCCCCATGATAGCCCATGCGCCACCCTGCTGTACAGCCGCCTTGAAGGCAGGCAGGTAGATCTCATGCAGGGCACGGTCGGAAACAATTACATTCACTTGATGACGGTATTCCTCGTCGTTGTTCAATGCATAGTGCTTCACGCAGGATGCTACCCCCTTCGACTGCAGTCCTTTGACATACGGCACCACCATCTGTGAGGCCAGATAAGGATCTTCGCCCATATACTCGAAGTTTCGTCCTCCGAGCGGGGTACGGAAGATGTTCACGCCAGGACCCAGGATAACACTCTTCTTGCGGTAGAGAGCCTCCTCGCCCAAACTCTCGCCATAGAGATTGGCCAAAGTGGGATTCCATGTGGCAGCCAGACAAGTGAGCGCAGGGAAAGCCACACACGAGTCGTTGGTCTGTCCTGCCTGTACCCACTCATCCCAAAGCACATCGGGACGCACCCCATGAGGACCATCATCGGTCCAGAGGTCGGGAAAGCCCAGTCGTTTCACACCAGGACTGGAGAACTTACTCTGTGCATGGATCACAGCAATCTTCTCGTCGAGCGTCATCCTACTTAACGCATCCTCGATGCGCTGTTCTACTGACTTGGTCTCATCGAGATAGACAGGTGTCTGCGCCACCATGTTACTAAACGATGAATGACCCATCATCAATGATAAAGCTATCAGAATCCTTTTCATATCGTATTGTTATGTTGTTTTATCTGTTTAGGGCTTCAGTTCCATACTATTGATGTATTCTGTTTGCGGCGTACAGTTTTGTATGCGGCAGTTCTCGGCAAACTGCTTGAGAAGCAGACGGAACTGTACTTGGTTAGGACGCGCCTCACGCCATTCAGAATAGGTATTGCGGGAGGTCTCGGAGTATTTCACCACGATGCTGTCCCATCCTTCGGGGCGCTTGATGCCCATCATGCACGACTCATCCACTTTCTTATATGGCCAGAAGGTGTAGCCGATATTGTTCTCTTTCAAAACCTTGACGAAATCGCGCTGCCACTCCATGGTGTTATGACCGAACTCACCCATATACATGGGGCGGTTGACGGAATCGCGGAAATTGATGTAGTGGGCAATGGCTTCCTTGGTGGCAGGACCGCCGTAACGATGACAGGTGAACATAAGCTTGTCATCGTAGCTGACATCATCGAGCATCCAGAAGAAACTGTTCCAATGGGCTCCACCCAACAGGATGATGTGGTTCGAATCCACCTCGCGGATGGCAGCTACGCAACGCTTGTAGAGCGGCTGCAGCAGGGTGTAGAGCGAATCCTTGTTCTCGAAATAATGGGCAATGGGCTCGTTCATCAGCTCATAGCCTAAGATGGTGGTCTCGTTCTTATAGCGCTGGGCAATCTCTTTCCATATATCGCAGAACAGCTGCTGACTCTCCTCGCTCTCGAACAACCAGGGGTAGCCATGACCATCATCAATATTATCGCCCGTCTGACCACCTGGGCAGTCGTGCATATCCAGAATGAGATACAGGTTATTGGCCTTGCACCAGTTCACCACCGAGTCGATGCGCTGATAACCGTCTTTAGCACCTGTCTGTCCCATATAATCCTCATCAGTGAAGAGTTTATAGTTAAACGGCAGGCGGATGGTATTGGCGCCCTGACTGGCGATGAAATCGATATCAGCCTTGGTTACGTAATTGTCCTTGAACTGTTGCCAGAACTTGGCGGTGGCGTCGGGTCCTACAGCCTCCTTGAACAGCAGGTCGATCATCCATGCTGAATTGGTACGGCTGAATCCGAACATATAGCCCTCGGGGTTGAGCCAGTTACCCAAGTTGGTACCTTGGATAAACAGTTTCTCACCATTCGGCTTGATCAGGTCGTGCCCCTGTATGGTTACAAAGCCTATGCTTTCCTTCTGTGTGCCTGTGTTACATGCCATCAGGAGAAGGGCGAAGAGGCAGACGATAATATTCTTCATTGTTTAACTATTTTACGATGATTCTCCTTAAGTTCTGTGCCTGTGTGGTAGATACATCGGTATACTGTTTGTATTGCTGCGACCGCACAGGGGCAGTCGCAGCTAGCAAACAAATAATAATACTAATGATGCGCATTATTTCTTCTGAAACACGCGGATGTAATCTACTTCCATCGTGGCAGGCAAAGCACTCTCGTCAACACCCTGAGCACCTCCCCATGAGCCACCCCATGCGAGGTTGAAGATGACATAGAAGGGATCGTCGTAGGGCCAGTCGTCTCTGCCTAAGCCTCGGTTGTCGTAAGAAAGCTGTACCTGACCGTCCACATAGGTGGTGATGTTCTTGGCCGTCCAAAGGATGGCATACTTATGGAACTCACCCTCAGCTCCGGCACATTTCATCTCGTGGGTTACCTGTGTGCCATTGCTATGCACATGGGAGGTAGCATGGAGGCTCGACGATACATAGTCGGGATGATAGCCCACCTCTTCCATGATATCAATCTCACCGTCGGCAGGCCATGAACGGAAGTTCACAGGCATCATCCAGAAGGCTGGCCATGTGCCCTTACCCTTCGGCAGTTTGATGCTGGCCTCGATATAGCCGTACTTCCATCCGCTCTTCACCTTGGCATAGACACGTCCTGAATAGATCTTTCCGTCTTCCTTGAGACAATGGATGCGGAGCGTACCGTTCTTCACCTCAGTAACGAGCGATCCTCCAGGAGTCTTGTGATTCACGTAGTTCTGTAGTTCGTTGTTCACCCATCCCGCGTTCTTCACCTCATGCGTCCAATCGTCTGCATTCAGTTCTGAACCACTATTGAACTCGTCGTTCCATACTAGCGAATAACCCTCAGGAGCATCATAGGCTGGTTTCTCAGCGGCGGCCTGTGTGACAGTGATGTACTTACGGGCTGCACCCGACATAAGACCTACGGTAGCTGTACGCTCAGTGGTAGTGGGGTTTTCGTCAACCACAATGGATACTGAGTTCGTAGCATATTGAGCTATTACCTTGACAAAGTCGCTCTCGGTATAAGCACCCCATTCCTTGCCTGTTGTGGATACGTTGACAGTGTATGTTCCACCATCAGCAGGAGCATTGATGGATTCTGGCGAAGCTGTAATCGTGATTTCAACAGGGTCAGAATCATCCCCACTCCCACCGCAGCCCATGAGGGCCACGGCAAGAGAGAGAAAAATACTACTTAGCATTATACGTTGATGAACGTTTATAAATCGTTTCATTTATCAATTCTCCTTAAAGACGATCTTGCTGATTTTCACTTTCGTTCCAGCAGGCGAGCCACCGAAGTCGAAGAACAAACGGATAGCATCGGCATCCTTGCCTTCCTTTAGGGTTGCGCCCTTCAGCGTGTAAACGAACGGCTCATCGGCCTTGATGTCGTGACGACCTTCGCAGAAGAAGTTCGTGTCGCCCGCATCGGTCAGCTTGATGGTCACACCAGGACAATCATTGTCAGCCTCCATTACCAGCTGGAAGTTATACGACTTAGCCGCACTGGCTGTGAGCTGGGTGTCGATATGGAACTGTCCCTGCCACTGAGAACCGCCCATGCCATCAGGAAGGGTGATCTCGTAGGTGTCGCCACTATGAGCACATGGTGAATTGCTGATCTGGCTCCAGCTGTCATCAGCAAACCAGTAGCCGAACTCGCTGGCTACAGTGCCATTGTCAACAGCCTTCCAGAGGTTGTCGGCATCGTCGTAGTTCATCGACACAGCCTCCTCCAGATAGATCTTACTGATCTTAACATGTGTGCCAGCAGGAGATCCACCGAAGTCGAAGAACAGACGGATGGCAGTTGCATCCTGACCGTCCTTCAGGGTAAGACCTTCGCGTTTGAGGATAAACGGCACGTCGGCCTTCACATCGTTACGTTCCTCGATGAAGTAGTTGGAGTCGCCAGCGTCGGTAAGCTTGAAGGTTACCTGCGGACAATCATTATCGGCCTCCATTACCAGATAGAAGTTATAGGTCTTCGAAGCAGATGCGGTGAGCTTGGTGTCGATATGGAACTGACCCTGCCACTGACTGCCGCCCATACCTTCGGGAAGCGTAATCTCGTAGGTATCGCCATTGTGGGTGGCCTCTGAGTTAGCTATCTGGCTCCAACCGTCGTCAGCAAACCAATAGCCGAACGCATCAAAGGCAGTACCATCGTCAACAGCCTTCCAGAGGTTGGCTCCACTTGAGTAATCCCAGTCCATTGTCGGTGTATCTCCACCGCCACCACCATTAGGATCGGGCAGTACGGTACCATCATCGTTAGCATGGTCTTTCAGTACGATATTGGAAACATTGACATGGGTTTCGCCAGTTGCATGACCGAAGTCGAGTACGAGTTTCACCGGATTCAGATCCTTGCCTTCCACATCGCTTACCCAGAAGATATAGTCCTCGCCTGCCTTCAAGTTCACATTGTGCTCATCAATGATAGCCTCGGAGTCATCCTCGTTGGTCAGCTTCACCACCACACCGTCAATGTCGCGGTCGGAATTGAAGATACAAGAGAAGTCGTAGTGATTAGCAGCAGAGGTTACCAAATTGGTATGGAAATGTACCTGTGCCTGCCACTCAGAGAAGCACTCCTGCGGGATGGTCACGGTGTAGTCGTTGTTACCCATCTCGAAGAGCGACTCGAAGAGGGCTGTCTGCTCATTACCCCATCCTGGATCAGGATTATAGTAGAACGACATGTTTGGCGTAATACCCTTCCACATGTTGAAGTCGCTGTTGGCATCAAAGCCTGAGAACTCCTTCTCTGCTTCCTCGCTGGTAAAGATGAAGCGCCAGGCAATACTGCCGTCGGGAGCCTCATAGATCAGCACCAGTTTCTTAGCGGTGAGCTGCTCGATACGGAACAGCGGATTCTCATACTGACCATCACTTGAGATATAGGGGAACGCTGTGTTGGGCGCCAGTTGGATATAGGTCTGAGAAGACACCTTACCATCAGCATCGGTCCAAGGCATCACCTCGAAACTCCAGCTGGAGGTCTGGTTACCTATCGTAGCATCCCAGTCGGCATCCTCATGACCCCACTTGGTAGTACCCGTATTCACATAGGTCAAACCATCCTCACCGGCACTGTAGTTAAACGTACCACCTTTGCGGTTATCAGCGCTGAAGGTGATGCGGTCATCGTACATACCGAAATCCTTCTTGTCATCGGGCTGAGCCGACCACCATCCTGTACCGTCACCACCCACAGGACCGCAAGCCAAGTGAGCCACTTCCTTGTTGGCGAAGCGCCACTCTTTGTCGCATATACGACGGAAGTCGGCGGTATAGTCAATCTTGGTCTCATTGAAGGTGAAGGTCTTGGTAATGCCTTGCTGACTGAAGCCGTTGCGGTTGCCCAGCTTCAGCTCTACTGTATAGGTGCCAGCCTCAGGATTCTGATAACCAATCTCCTGAAGTGTGGAATACTGGGTTCCGTTGAGAATCCACACGGGATAGGTGCCAGCCTGCGGCGTATAGGTGGCAATCATCTGGTTTGTCTCCTGATCCACGCTGATGTTGAAGTCAACACCACTTACCGTGGGGAGGCCATTGGGGTCTGCGCCATCGAAGCTCTCTGGCGAGCAGGATGTCATCATCATACCTGCAAACAGCACTCCTATTGAATATATAAACAGATTCTTCATAATCTTTAATGTTTGATCTTAAACGTTTAATCTTAATAGTTGTTCTGCACGAGTGTGGGATCAGCATCGAGCTCACTCTGAGAGAGAGGAATATGTTTCTTGCTGGGACTCCAACGATTGGTACGATAGCCATAAGCATCAGGAACCAACTTGGTAGTAGCCTTTTCTGTAGCACCTGCTATACCCTCGGCGCGAACCAAGTCGAAATAGCGTTTACCCTCGCCACAGAACTCCAGATGACGCTCATTCAGAATATCATCAATTGATACACTGCTCAGGTCGGCAAGACCAGCACGTTGGCGAACCTCGTTCACATAACCTGTAGCCTCGGCAGCACTGCCACCAGTCTGGAGCAACAGCTCGGCTGCATTCAGCAGGGTCTCTGCATAGCGGTAGATGCGCTTGTTGTTGTTATAGTTCAGGTTCTTTGAAGAAGGACAATCCTGGTTGTTGGCACTCTGCGGACGATACTTTCCGTGCCAGATATGGGTGTCCTGATAACGCTCGGTGTAGGTATAGCCACGAACATCCCAGCAGGTTACGTCACGACGGGTATCACCCTCAGCATACATGTTATAGGCCTCCACGCGCATGGGAAGGAATCCCCAGCCGTCATTACCAGAGTCCCAGCCTTCACCGCCAGCCCATCCGTTCGGAGAGCAGAGTGTTGGGAACACCGTACCGCCAGCATGCAACGGAGTACCCCAGTCGCGCTGACCGTTATCATCCTCATAATTGATCTCGAAGATGCTCTCTTCGCACCACTCACCACTCTCATCGAACAGATCCTTGAAGCTGGGATTCAGCTTGTAGCCGGAGTCGCCGATGATCTGCTTCATATAGTTCAAGGCAGCAGGATAGCGGGCTGTATCGTTCTGGTACATCACCATCTCGGCAAAGAGCATATAGGCCATGGCCTGACTAACTCGTCCGCTCTCGGCTGTCTCCCAACGCATAGGAAGCACCTTTGAAGCGATGATGTCTTCCAATTCCGGCATCAGTTGTGCATAGATCTCATCAGCAGTCATCTGCGGAGCTGTATATGGCTCACTCAGGTTTTCCAGATAGAAAGGCACATTACCGTAGTAGTGCCACAGGATGTTATAGTAATATACGCGGAGCAGACGGGCCTGCATCTCATAAGACTTACGGTTGGTTTCATTACCACCACCCCATGAACAGTACTTGATCACATCGTTGCAACGCTTGATACCGCTGTAGAAGTCGCCCCATAGGGTTCCCAGCGTGTTATTGCCATCGCCCTCAAAGTTGAAGAGCTTGTGCCAGTGCTGGTTGTCACTGATACTTGCACCACCTACCCAGAAGTCGTCGCCCAGAATCTCAGCGTCGCAGGTAAGGTCGTTATAGGCTGTGCCATCCCAGTCGGGCCAGTGCAGCGGAGCATAGGCAGAAACGCAAGCCTCGGCCAGGTGCTCATCGGTCATATAATATTCCTCCAAGGGCTCACCCGTAGGATTCTGCACCTCCAGGAAGTCATCGCTACAAGCAGTCAGCATAACGGCTGCCACAATAGCGCTCAATATTTTATATATCTTGGTATTCATAATACTTCAAAATTTTCAATTATCAATTTTCAATTATCAATGATTAAAGTGAGATGTTGAAACCTACAGTAAAGATGCGAGCCTGTGGATAGACTCCGTAGTCCACACCCATAGAAGTGCTGCTGGTACCGATTTCGGGATCGAAGCCCCAGTACTTGGTCCAGGTGAACAGGTTCTCTGCACGTACGTAAAGACGCAGGCGCTCAATGTTGATTTTCTGCGTGAGGTTACGCGGTAGTGTGTAGCCCAGAGAGATATTCTTCAGACGCAGATAGCTGCCGTCCTGAACATAGATGTCGCTGCAAACCCAGTTGCGTGAGTCGCCCAGCTTCAACAAAGGCAGCTTGTTTGATGTGCCCTCGCCTGTCCAGCGCTGCAGAACCCAAGTGGGATAGTTACCCGATGCAATATCCTGTCGCCATGTAGCATCGAAGATATCAGCACCGCTAACACCCTGGAAGAACACGTTGAAGTCGAAACCTTTCCAGTCGGCATTGAAGTTCAGACCGAAGGTCCAGTCGGGAGTCGGCTTACCAATCTTTGTACGGTCGTCGGATGTGATCTTATCATCTTCCGTGATGTCAACAAAGATCAGGTCACCAGGATTGGCACTTGTGCCATATTTTGCGTTGTAAGCATCAGCCTCTGCTTTGGTCTGCAGAACGCCAGCTGTCTTGTAACCATAGAAGTAAGGGAAGGGCTGACCGTTCTCGGCACGTGTGCCACCATCGCTGAACTGTGAGATACCGTAGTTCAGGAAACCAGTGTCATTACCCAGGTTCTTCAGTTTGTTCTTCAGGTAAGAAGCGTTACCCTTGATGGCGAAGTGAGCATCACCGATGTTCCACTTGTAGCCCAATTCAAACTCAATACCGCTGTTCTCCATGTCACCGGCATTACCCCAAGGTCTTGATTCACCTACATAAGAAGGAATAGGCATGGTAATCAGCATACCGTTGGTCTTCTTGATATAATAGTCAACGGTGAAGGTCAGCTTGTTGTTCCAAAGACCGAGATCGATACCCAGGTCAGTCTGCTCACTCTCCTCCCACTTCAGACTCTCGTTAGCCAGTCCGTTGGCCTTTGAACCGTAGGTCATCACAGCCTGACGACCGAAGTAGTAGTTACTGGTGCCACCGGTAGTGGTGAGTACGGTATAGCGGAAATCAGGCATGTTCTCATTACCGTTCTTACCCCAGCTGGCACGAAGCTTCAGGTTCGACAGCCAGTTGCGGGTATCCTTCATGAATGCCTCGTTCATGACGTTCCATCCAATAGAGAAAGAGGGGAACACACCGTATTTGTTATTAGAACCGAAACGGCTGGATCCATCACGACGGATAGTTGCCTGGAACATATAACGTTCGTCGTAGTTATAGCTGATTCGTCCGAAGAGCGAAGCCAGATGGTGCTCTACGTACGGGCCGGCCCATCCACTCACCAGACTCTTCACACTAATGATGTTGCCCTTTTCGTCGGTAGTCGTTTCAATGCTACCACCGGTGGTATAGTCAACGTATGGTTTATTGATGTTGATCAGGTTCCAGTGCGATGCGCCCAGATAGTCACCTTTGTACTTCAGCGCGCTCTGACCCAGAACCACGCCGATAGAGTGCTTTCCGAACTCCTTGTCGTAAGTCAGCGTATTCTCAATCTGCCACTGTGTACTGTTGGCCTTCTCGGATGAAGCCTGTGTGTGATCGGAGTTGTTGTTTCCTGAGAAATAGTACTTCTCTGTGGTAGCTGCTGAGCTGCCCCAGAAGCTCTGCTCAGCACTCCAGGTGAAGTGGTACTTCAGGTTGTCCCACAACTGCAGGTCGATAGCGAACTTAGGCATGAACTTATGACTCCAGCCTCTGCCCGGACGCTGCTGCATCATAGCGATGGGGTTGTTCTGTTCCTGATATGAACCTAAAAAGCCAGGAATGGTATAAGGATCACCATTTGCATCGCGATAGAGGTCGTAAGCGCTGTAACGGTCAATCATCTCCTGACCCACAGTACCCTTCAGAGTAACAGGCAGTGTAGGCGCCAGATAGAGGGCCGAACCCAGAGGAGAACCCCATGTAGAGTTGGCTTCAATGCCTGTACTGTGTGTGCGCATATAAGAAAGGTTTGCGCTGACATCGAGCTTGTTCAGGAACGAACGTTCCTTAGAGTCGTCGAAAATGTTGAACTGGTTGTTAGAACGCAGTGTCAGACGATCGTAGTTGGAACGACCGTAGTTACCACCCACGATACCTTCCTGGTCGTAGTAACCTAAAGAGAGATAGTAGTTCACTTTCTCTGAAGCACCACTTATTGATACGTCGTGCTGTTCAATGGGAGCATTGTCGTTGAACAACAGTTCCTGCCAGTCGGTACCAAAACCAACAATCTTCTGTCCGTTGGCATCAATCAGGTTGTAAGGATCAGCATAAAGGGGAGTCTGACCACCGTTCACATACTTCTCATTCTGAAGAATGGCATAGTCTGTTGCACCGGTAACATCACGTTTCTTCCATGCGCTCTGCCAGCCGTAGCTGAAGTTGTAGTTGATCTGGGTCTTACCCACCTTACCCTTCTTGGTAGTTACCAAGATCACACCATTGGCAGCACGGGCACCATAGATGGCACCAGAGGCAGCATCCTTCAGCACCTCGATACTCTCGATGTCGTTGGGGTTCACACTCTCCAATCCGTACTGGTCGGCAGGCATACCGTCGATGATGTACAGCGGGTTGGTATCATTAATGGTACCCGTACCGCGCACGCGAATCATAGATTGTGAGCCAGGCTGACCAGAGGCCGATGTAACATTCACACCAGCTGCTAAGCCTTTCAGTGCATCATCAGCACGCAGACGAGTCTTTCCTTCAAGGTCGTCGGAGCTTACCTTAGCAATGGATGCTGTCACAACGCTCTTCTTCTGCACACCGTAACCGATCACGACCACGTCGTTCAACAGCTGCGTATCATCATTCAATACGACGCGCATGTTGGGAGAAGCCTTCAGCTCCTGCGTGGTGTAGCCAACAAACGAGATGACTAACGTTGCACCAGGTTCTGCACTGATAGTAAACTGTCCGTCAAGATCGGTAATGGCACCGTTTGACGTACCTTTCTGTACAACGGAAGCACCAATAACAGGTTCTCCCATTGCATCAATCACAGTGCCCGAGAAGTTCTGCTTCTGGGCAAAGGTTGCTACCGACATCAAGAACGCCAATAGCATCAGCAAATACCTTTTCTGTTTCATACTTTGGTTTTTAATTATTAGTGAATACAATTATTTTCTTGATTGCGTTGCAAAGATAGAGAAAAAACAAGTCGGTATCAACGCAATATAACTAAAAAGTGGACGCACAAAGGTGGACAAAATCCATATATTACTGATTAGCAATAAGTTGTATGAATGCGCAAAAACGAAAAGAGTGGATGGAATATGGGTGTGTAAAAAGTACAATCATCGTAAAAAACGGGCTTTCTTGAGGGGTTTTTTTACACTCTATTAGGGATTTCCCTTTACATTTTTAGGAGAAATCCCTTTGTTGTGTGAAAGTTTTTTTGTTTCTTTGCAACGAGAAAGAAAAATGTTTAACTGTTAAAATATAACGATTATGAAAAGAATCATGATGATGATGGCACTGATGCTGACAATCGTTGCATCTGCCAAGGCCATAACCTACTCTGAGGCGCGTACAGAAGCGTTGTTCCTCACCGATAAGATGGCCTACGAGCTTCGCCTTAGTCCTGAGCAAGTGGAAGCAGTGTATGAGATCAATCTCGACTACATGCTTTCTGTTGCTGTACACGACGATCTGTTCGGTACTGCCTGGGCACGTCGTAATGCCGATTTGCGCTATGTGCTCTCCATGTATCAGTATGAGGTATATCAGGACACGAACTATTTCTACCGTCCGTTGTACTGGACAAGAAATCGTATTGAGTTCCGAATCTACTCTATGTATACCGACCGTACCCGTTTCTATGTATCCTATCGCCCTTCTGGCTTTGATACCTTCCGTGGCGGACGAAACGTCGGCAGTGTGAGCTACTATGCCCATAGGAACTACAACCAGCCCGTGAATATCCGTCCGGCTATGATGGGTCGTCCAAGATCTACTTGGCGCGATGTACCAGGTAACAGCAGGAACGACAACATGCGTACCCCGCCGCCACCAAGGCCCAACAACAACGGTCGTTCCACCACTACACGTCAGACATACAACGACAACAGTCTGTCGCGTACCCGCACGGTGACAACCACCAGAACCACCCGTACTGCCACTGCTCCAAGCAACAACAGTTCTTCGCATGGTACTACCACAGCACCAGGCCAGAGTCAGGAGAGTAAGACAAAAGGTACGTTTGGGGGGAAGAGGTAAAATCCTTCCCCTTAGGGGAAGTTACGAGGAAGGACGAAGGACGAAGGCTTTGAGTTTCGAGAAGTGTGGAGTGAGGAGTGTGGAGTGAGATATGATTTCAAGAACAAGTGGTTTTGTATATGAATCCAATATCTCAGTACTATTCTCACTCCACACTCCTCACTTCACACTCCACGAAACGACTCCTCCAATTTATTAATTCGCCATATCACTCAGGAACTTGATGCGGACCAATCTTACCTCGTCTTCCGAGTAGTCGGCTCCAAGTTCCTCCATGGCTGTTTCCAGATCATCGGTTTCACTCTCGCGGAAATAGTCGAAGATATCATCAATGTGCTCATCGTCCATCACCTCCTCCAGGAAGTAGTCGATGTTCAGCTTCGTTCCGCTATATACGATTGCCTCCACCTCATCGAGCAGTTCCTCGAATTCCAGTCCTTGGGCATTCGCAATATCATCGAGCGCCACCTGACGGTCGATATTCTGTATGATCTTCACCTTGAGCATGCTCTTCTTAGCCACTGTTCTGACGCGAAGATCCTCAGGGCGTTCCACATCATTCTCCTCGCAGTGTTTCTTGATCAGTTCCACGAATTCCTTACCGAACTTCTTCGCTTTACCTGCTCCCACACCTTGGATATTCTGCAGTTCCTCAAGCGTAACAGGATACACCGTGGCCATCTGTTCCAATGATCCATCCATGAAGATGACGTAAGGCGGCAGGTTCAGTCGTTTGGCCACCTTCCTACGCAGATCCTTCAGCATGGCATACAGCGTGGGATCCAGCGCAGAACCCTGTCCTTCGTTCATCTCATCGTCATCATCCTCGTTGAACTCATTATCCTCCACGATGGGGAACGAGCACGGATTCTTCATGAACCGCTTTCCTTCAGCCGTCAGCTTCAGCAGTCCGTAGTTCTCCACATCCTTCCTCAGATAACCTGCGATGATAGCCTGTCGAATCACCGGATTCCACAGTTTCTCGTTCAAATCCTCGCCCGAGCCGAACTCCTCCAGCTGGTCATGCTTATGCGCCACGATATCATCCGTAGCCTTTCCGCATACGAAGTCAATGACATAGTCGGTACGGAAGTCCTCTTTGATCACCTGCACAGCCTTCAGCACAATCAGCAGCGCCTCCTCGGCCTCGATCTTCGTCTTGGGATGCAGACAGTTGTCGCAGTTCTCACAATTCTCCTTCGTGTATTCCTCGCCGAAGTAATGCAGCAGCATCTTACGGCGGCATACTGAAGATTCCGCATAAGCAGCCGTTTCCTGCAGCAGCTGTCGCCCTATATCCTGCTCAGCCACCGGTTTTCCTTCCATGAATTTCTCCAGTTTCTGCAGGTCCTTATACGAATAGAATGCGATACATTTGCCTTCTCCCCCATCACGTCCGGCACGACCCGTCTCCTGGTAGTAGCCCTCCAGACTCTTGGGGATGTCATAATGAATCACGAAGCGCACATCCGGCTTGTCGATACCCATACCGAAGGCGATGGTAGCCACAATCACGTCGATGCTCTCCATGAGGAAATCATCCTGTGTAGCCGAGCGCGTAGCACTATCCAATCCGGCATGATACGGAGCCGCCTTGATCTCGTTGGCGCAGAGCACTGCCGCCAGTTCCTCCACCTTCTTTCTGGAGAGACAATAGATAATACCGCTCTTCCCAGGATTCTGTCGGATGAACTTCACGATCTGCTTATCAATCTCCTTCGTCTTCGGTCGTACCTCATAATACAGGTTCGGTCGGTTGAACGAGCTCTTGAACTCCACCGCATCCAGAATACCCAGACTCTTCTTGATATCCGTCCGCACCTTATCTGTAGCCGTAGCCGTCAGGGCGATGATCGGTGCCTCACCAATCTCGTTCACGATAGGACGGATACGTCGGTATTCCGGTCGGAAATCATGTCCCCACTCCGAGATACAGTGCGCCTCGTCAATGGCATAGAAGCTGATCTTGCAAGATTTCAGGAAGTCCACATACTCCTCCTTGGTCAGCGACTCAGGAGCCACATACAGCAGTTTGGTCTTCCCTGCCGTGATGTCAGCCTTCACCTGATCGATGGCCGCCTTGTTCAGCGACGAGTTCAAGTAATGCGCCAGTCCATCCTCCTCGCTCATACCGTTGATTACATCCACCTGGTTCTTCATCAGGGCTATGAGCGGAGAGATCACGATGGCCGTGCCCTCCATAATCAGCGAAGGCAGCTGGTAGCACAACGATTTGCCGCCACCGGTAGGCATCAGCACAAATGTGTTCTTACCTTCCAGTACGTTACGGATAATGGCTTCCTGATCGCCTTTGAACTTATCAAAGCCGAAATACTGTTTCAGCTTTTGAGTAAGATTCACTTCATTGCTCATAACGATGTAGTCTCCTTTCTTTGCTACAGGTTGATGTATTCTGTTTCGCTAAGCACTCTCCAGTTTCTGCAGCCGAGCTTTTTCCAGCTGCCTCTTGGCGTATTCGGGTGTTACCTCGAAGGTCTTCACCTTCTTCGATGGAATCTCGAACATCGCCTCCATCATCACGCTTTCCACGATTGACCGGAGGCCACGAGCCCCAAGCTTATACTCTACGGCCTGATCAACGAGCAGATCAAGTGTTTCCTGTGGGAACACCAGTTTGATGCCGTCCATCTCGAAGAGTTTCTCATATTGTTTCACGATGGAGTTCTTCGGCTCCACCAGGATTTTTCTCAATGCTTCACGGTTAAGCGGGTTCAGATAAGTGAGAACGGGCAGACGACCGATGATTTCAGGTATCAAGCCGAACGACTTCAGGTCTTGCGGCACGATATACTGCATCATGTCCTCCTTGTCGATATTCCTCACGTTCTGCACGCTGTTATAACCCACCACATGGGTATTCAGTCGCTGGGCGATCTTCCTTTCTATACCGTCGAAGGCACCACCGCAGATAAACAGGATATTCCTGGTGTCGAGATGTATATAGTCCTGATCAGGGTGCTTTCTTCCCCCTTTGGGCGGTACATTCACGATGGTACCCTCGAGCAGCTTCAGTAATCCCTGCTGAACACCCTCTCCGCTCACGTCGCGCGTTATACTGGGGTTGTCGCTCTTTCGTGCAATCTTATCAATCTCGTCGATGAATACGATACCATGCTGTGCGGCCTCCACATCATAGTCGGATACCTGCAACAGACGCGACAAGATGCTCTCCACATCCTCGCCCACATAACCAGCCTCTGTGAACACCGTAGCATCCACAATGGTGAAGGGCACATCGAGCATCTTCGCGATGGTACGCGCCAGCAGCGTCTTACCCGTTCCGGTGCTGCCCACCATGATGATATTGCTCTTCTCGATCTCCACACCATCATCGGTTGCCGGTTGCTGTAAACGCTTATAATGGTTATATACGGCCACAGCCAGATAACGCTTTGCCTCATCCTGTCCGATGACATACTGGTCGAGGTATTCCTTGATCTCCATCGGCTTGGGCACCTTCTTCAGGTCGTACGTCTTCTTGCTGCCTTTCTTTCCTTGCGGTTCGAGCAAGCCGGTCGACTGTGCAATCTCGTATGCCTGTATTGCACAGTTCTCACAGATATAGCCGTTGATACCCGTAATCAGCAGTTTTACTTCCTTCTCAGTTCTTCCACAGAAGCTGCAAACTTTCTTTGGCATGTCTTATTTCTTTCTGATAAGCACCTCGTCAATCATACCGTACTCCTTTGCCTCCTCGGCAGTCATCCAGTAGTTACGGTCACTATCTGCCCATACCTTCTCATAAGGCGTGTGCGAATGCTCGCTGATGATGGTATAGAGCTCTTTCTTCATTTTCTGAATCTCGCGGGCTTCAATCTCGATATCAGAAGCCTGACCTTGAACGCCGCCCAGTGGCTGGTGAATCATTACACGACTGTGTGGCAATGCCTGGCGTTTCCCTTCCTTACCGCTTACAAGCAGCACGGCAGCCATTGAGGCAGCCATACCTGTACAGATAGTGGCTACATCGGACGAGATGAACTGCATGGTGTCGTAGATACCCAGTCCTGCGGTTACGCTACCACCAGGAGAGTTGATATAGATAGAGATATCCTTTCCCGGATCCGTAGAATCAAGATACAGCAGCTGTGCCTGGAGCGTATTGGCGGTATAGTCGTCAATCTGCGTACCCAGGAAGATGATACGGTCCATCATCAAACGAGAGAACACATCCATCTGAGTCACGTTCAGCTGACGCTCCTCGAGGATATACGGATTCAGATACTGGTTCTGGGCACTGATCACATCGTCGATCACCGTTCCATTGATGCCCAGATGCTTTGTGGCATATTTTCTAAATTCATTCATAATTCTTAGTATTTATAGACAAAAAAAGGAAGGTTACCGACCTTTTTCCACCCTTGTGAGATACAAAGATACGAAAAAAAGTCGATAACCTCCTATTTTCGCGTTGTCTTTTTTCGAAAAAAACTTTTTTTAACGCAATTATTTCTCTTCGAAGAGCTTGTTGAACTCGTCAAGCGTGATTGACTTCTCGTTCAGCTTCACCACCTTCTTCAGTGCTTCAGTGAGCTTTCTGTCGATGCTGCGGTCAACGAGATTGTCCACATACTCCTTCTTCTTCATCATGTCGGCAGCATAGTTGTCCAGGTACTCATCGGGTACATTGTTCATACCATACTGTGCAAACTGAGCGCGTGCAGCCTCCTTGGCGGCCTCCTTCACGTCGTTCTCATCGATCTTGATCTGGTTGGCAGCCACGAGCTGTTCCTTAATCAGGTGCCACTTCAGTTCCTTGATGCTCATCTCGAAGTTCTTCTCCACGAACTCGGCACCCTTGTCCTTGTTGTTGTTCAGCATCACGCGCTTCAGCAACTCCTCGGGGAAGGTCAGATCGCCCACCTTCTTCTCGCAGTAGGTACGCACATCCTGGATGAAACGGAAGTCACTGTCGGTCACGAACTGAGCCTTCAGCGTATCGGCAATCTTCTCACGGAAAGCCTTCTCGTCCTTCACGCCACCTTCGGGGAACACCTGGTCGAACAGTTCCTGGTTCACCTCAGCCTTCACGTAGCGAGAGATCTCGGTGATCTGGAAACTGAAATCAGCAGTGATGTTCTCGGCCTCCTCACGACTGATCTTCAGCAGTGAAGACACCTCACCTGTATTCTCGGGATAAGCTTTCTTGGGGTTGAAGGTGATGATGTCGCCCAACTTAGCGCCATCAAACAGTTTCTTCTGCTTGTCAACCTTGATATATGTAGGCAGCAGCATGGCATCAGCCACGGTGATACCACCCTCTACGGTATTACCTTTCTTATCGAGCTCGCGCAGATCGCCTTTCAGCATATCATTCTCAGCATATTCCTCTACCTTCTCGTAGTGTCCGGCACGAGATGCATACATCTCCACCTGCTGGTCGATGATCTTATCGTCAACGGTGATATTGTAGAAGTCGATCTTGTCCTTGTTGGTCAGCTCGATCTTGAACTCAGGAGCCACGGCAATGTCGAATACAAAAGTATAGGGTGCTTCACCCTCAACATCCACAGCCTGCTGCTTGTCGCTGGGCATGGGTTCGCCGAGCATCTGGATCTTGTTCTCGTTTACATACTTGTAGATCTCCTCGCCCAGGAGCTTGTTGATCACGTCCACCTTCACGGCGGTACCATACTGGCGCTTGATCATGCCCATGGGCACCATTCCCTGACGGAAACCAGGCACCTGAGCCTTCTTGCGGTAGTCTTTCAGTGTCTTCTCGACATCCTTCTGATAATCAGCCTCCTCTACAGTCAGCGTCATCAATCCATTCACTTTGTCTGGATTCTCAAATGTTACTTTCATCTATACTTATTTCGTTAAATTGTTATTGCCTTTCGAAAATCGGGGTGCAAAGGTACGCATAATTTTCCTAATAATAATATATAATGTGGAAAAATGTGGAAAAATACGTTTTTTTTAACCTTCTTCTCCCTGTTGCTCCTCTTGTTCCCTTCGACGTTTCTCCTCGTCAATCAATTGGAAGTCCTTCTTCTGAAGCACGAAGTTTGTACCCAGGTATTTCTCTTTCACAATGCGGTTGGCGGCCAGTTCCTCAGGACTGCCCTGGAACAAGATTCTTCCTTCGAAGAGCAGATAGGCACGGTCGGTAATATTCAGTGTTTCGTGCACATTATGGTCGGTTATAAGAATACCGATGTTACGATATTTCAGCTGCCACACAATGTGCTGGATATCTTCCACGGCAATCGGGTCAACGCCTGCAAAGGGCTCGTCGAGCATGATGAATTTCGGTTCAATGGCCAGACAGCGTGCAATCTCCGTTCTACGGCGCTCACCACCCGACAGCTGGTCACCTTTGTTCTTACGCACCTTTTCCAAACGGAACTCCTTGATCAGCGCCTCCAGCTTCTCCAAGCGGTAATCGCGCGGCTTACCGGTCATCTCCAGCACTGCCATGATATTATCTTCCACGCTCAGCTTGCGGAACACGCTGGCCTCCTGCGGCAAGTAGCCTATACCTGCCCGAGCGCGCTTATAAACGGGGTAGTCGGTGATTTCCTGCTCATCGATGAATATATGACCTGCATTGGGAACAATCAAGCCCGTGGTCATGTAGAACGAGGTGGTCTTACCAGCACCGTTAGGACCTAACAGTCCTACGATTTCTCCCTGTCGAACATTGATGTTCACATCGTTCACCACCGTTCGCTTACCATAGCGCTTCACCAGTCCTTCAGCACGCAGAATACTGCTTGCCGACTGCTCCTGACCGACTGTTTGCTCTTCCTGAGCCGTTGTTTGCTCTTCTTGGTTCGTCAGCTCTAAATCCATATCCTTTCGGTTTTCTTGAACTGCAAAGTTATGCATTAAAAAACACACCTTTGTCTTTCAAGCTACAAAGGTACAACATTTTTCTGACACAACCAAATTTCGACCCCTTATAGCGCGTGAAAATCCTTTAACTGACAAGCTTCTAATGTTAAAAAACACTGAACGCCGTAGACGCTCCCAGCGTTTGACGTTCCCGCTATCAGAGAATGCCTTAAACGCTCTCAGCGTTTGAGGCACTTTCAACCAGAAACTGCCATAGTTTTCGCCACAAAGTGCCATAGTTTCCCAAAATCTTACAATCCAACTTTCCAACATTCTTACATTAAGCACCTTTTTAATAACGCATCACCGAAGGTACTCTCGCTCGGAAAAACTCAAATATATTTGGTTTTTCCCTCACTTATTGGATAAAATCTTCACACTCGAACAAACAAATTCATTTGTTTGCTTCTCGCTTAATCAGATTTTTCGTACCTTTGTCAGCGGAATGTGACAAAGGTATTCATGAAACATACATTAGTATATAAGTGGCTCTTGGCCCTGGGTAAGTATATCCTGCTGATGGGCAGGACATTCTCGCGCCCCGAGCGGTTCCGCATGTTCTGGAAGAAGTACGTGACGGAGATGCAGGCGTTGGGTGTCGATTCCATCGGTATCGTACTGCTTATCTCGTTCTTCATCGGAGCCGTGATCTGCATCCAGATGAAGCTGAACATCCAGAGTCCGTGGATGCCCCGATGGGTGAGCGGTTATACCACCCGCGAGATCATGCTGCTGGAGTTCTCATCGAGTATCATGTGTTTGATCTTAGCCGGAAAGGTGGGTTCGAATATCGCCTCCGAGTTGGGAACAATGCGTGTAACACAGCAGATCGATGCGTTGGAGATCATGGGAGTGAACTCAGCTGAATACCTTATCTTACCGAAGATCACGGCCATGGTGACGATGATGCCTTTCCTCGTGATCTTCTCCTCTGCCATGGGTATTGTGGGTGCCTACGCCACCGCTTATATCGGTCATGTGCTCCCCCCTGACGACCTCACCCTTGGTCTTACGCACGACTTCGTGCCTTGGTTCCTCTGGATGAGTATCATCAAGAGTCTGGTGTTCGCCTTCATCATCAGCAGTGTCTCCTCCTATTGCGGCTACACCGTGGAAGGCGGTAGCGTGGAAGTGGGCAAAGCCTCCACCGAAGCGGTAGTCTCTTCCAGCGTATTGATTCTTTTCAGTGATGTCTTCCTAACCCAATTGCTGTCATGATCGAAATCAAACATCTCTATAAGTCGTTCGAAGACAAGGAAGTGCTGCACGACATCAATGCGATGTTCGAGAACGGGAAGACCAACCTGATTATCGGACAGAGCGGTTCGGGAAAGACCGTGCTGATGAAGAATATCGTAGGACTCCTCGACCCTACCAGCGGAGAAGTGCTGTACGACGGACGCGACTTCGTGGCCATGTCGAAGAACGAGAAGGTGCTGCTGCGCCGCGAGATGGGTATGATCTTCCAGAGCGCCGCGCTGTTCGACTCCATCTCGGTATTGGAAAACGTGATGTTCCCCCTTGATATGTTCTCTTCGATGAACCTAAGGGAACGCACCAAACGCGCCATGGACTGTCTCGACCGCGTGAACCTCATGGGTGCCGAGAAGAAATTCCCCGGTGAGCTCTCAGGCGGTATGCAGAAACGTGTGGCCATTGCCCGCGCCATCGCCCTGAACCCCAAGTACCTGTTCTGCGATGAGCCGAACTCAGGATTGGATCCCAAGACCTCCTTGGTTATCGATGAACTGTTGCACGGCATTACGCAGGAGTTCCAAACCACCACCATCATCAATACCCACGACATGAATTCCGTGATGGGTATTGGCGAGAACATCATCTTTATCCATCAGGGTGAAGCCGCCTGGACGGGTAACAAAGACCAGATCATGACTTCCACGAACCAGAAGCTCAACGACTTCATCTTCGCCTCCGATCTGTTTAAGAAGGTGAAGGAAGATTTTGTGGAATGAGGAATGTGGAGTGTGGAGTGAGAATAGTATTAAGTTCCGGGGGTACGGGGGCGCGTAGGTGCGGTGGTACGAGAATACCTAAGAGATATGGTATTCATATACAGTATTCTTAATCAAACCACTTGTACTCGAAGCATATCTCGCGCCATCGCGCCACCGCACCACCCCGCCACCGAATCCGAAGCATATCTCACTCCACACTCCACACTCCTCACTCCACGAAGCATATCTCATTCCACATTCCACACTCCTCAAAGATACCCAAAATGCAAACGTTTGCGCATCAAAACAACCATTTAGCCACCACTTTGTGAAACAACGTTGCAAAGAAATGCGTAATTTCGCAACATAAAACTAACTAAATGGTCTATGAAACTGATATTTAACATAGAATACCTAACGGTATTCGGTGAAGAGATTATTCTCAACCTGATGACAAATGATGATAAGGGAGACCGCACGGTCTCCTCTTATCACATGAGTACAAATGATGGGAGTCACTGGAGTTATGAGTTGAACGGTAAGTTCAACGTGGGTAACACCATCGACTACTATTACAGCGTGGAGAGCAACGGCGAGGAGAGTCGCCATGAGTGGCTCGTTTGTCCGCACCGTCTGGAGCTGGTGAGCGAGAAGGGGAAGAACTATACCCTTTACGACCACTGGATAGACATGCCCGAAGATGCTTATCTCTACAGTTCCGCATTCACCGACTGCATTGCCAAGCACACCCCCGTGAAGAGTCCTGTGAAACCGTTTGCCTACACCATCCGACTGAAAGTGCGGGCGCCACAGCTGCGTGAACGGGAACGACTGGCATTGGTGGGCGACACCAGGGCATTGGGCAACTGGGAGGTCAAGAACGCACTGCCCATGACCGAACATAACTATAACGAATGGATGGTGAACATCGATGCGGCACAGTTGGAACGTCCCATGATGGAGTTCAAGTTCATTGTCGTTGATGAGGAAAAGGATACCAACGTGTTATGGGAGGACGGGCAGAACCGCACCATCTGTCTGCCACAACTCCAAGAGGGCGATGTGGTGGTGTATGAGCTGCCTCAGACCTACTTCCCCATCTACAACCCCAAATGTGCGGGTACATTGGTGCCGGTGTTCTCGCTCAGGAGTCGGGAGAGCTTCGGTGTGGGCGACTTCGGTGATCTGAAGAAGATGATCGACTGGGTGGCAACCACCCGTCAGCGCATCCTGCAGATCCTGCCCATCAACGACACCACCATCACGCATACCTGGACCGATTCGTATCCCTACAGCTGCATCAGCATCTTTGCCCTCCATCCCCAGTATATCAGTCTGAAGGACCTTCCCGCCCTCGCTGATGCCAAGGAGAAGGAGCGCTTCGAACAGCTGCGACAGGAGCTGAATGCCCTTACACAGATTGACTATGAACGCGTGAACGAAGCCAAGACGGCTTATCTGAAACTGCTCTTCGCCCAGGAGGGGAAGAAGATCATGGCCACGGCCAAATACAAGAAGTTCTTCGAGGAGAACAAGCAATGGCTGGTGCCATACGCCCAGTATTGCTACCTGCGCGATGAGAACGGAACGGCCGACTACTCCCAGTGGCCCGACCATAACACATGGAACGAGGATGATCGCACTGCTCTCTCCTCTCCGCGCTCGGCTATATATAAGAAGGTGGCGTTCTTCTATTTCGTTCAGTACCTGCTGAACACCCAGATGAGTGAGGTACACAGCTATGCCCGCAGTCGTGGCGTCATCCTCAAAGGTGATATCCCCATCGGCGTGAACCGCTATGGCTGTGATGCTTGGCAGGAGCCGCGCTACTTCAACCTGAACGGACAGGCTGGTGCTCCCCCAGATGATTTCTCTGCCGACGGACAGAACTGGGGATTCCCCACCTATAACTGGGACGAGATGCTTAAAGACGACTGTCTGTGGTGGGTGCGCCGCTTCTCGAACATGGCGAAGTTCTTCGATGCCTACCGCATCGACCACGTACTGGGCTTCTTCCGCATCTGGGAGATTCCTGTACCCGAGACCTCTGGTCTGATGGGACAGTTCTCACCGGCCTTAGGCTTGAGCATGGAGGAGATTGCTTCCTATGGCGTGGCGTTCAACGACGGACTGTTCCTGGTTGACCATAAGCGTAACGACCGCTGGCATCCTCGCATCGCGGTGCAGTATCAGGAGGCTTACTACCAGCTGAGCGACGACCAGAAGTATCACTTCAACCGTCTGTACAACGACTACTTCTATAACCGCAACAACCAGTTCTGGTATCGTGAGGCGATGAAGAAGCTGCCCAAGCTGGTGCAGGCAACCAGAATGCTGGTGTGCGCAGAAGACTTAGGTATGGTGCCCGACTGCGTGCCTTGGGTGATGAACGAACTGCGCATCCTGTCATTGGAACTGCAGTCGATGCCCAAAGACCCGAAGGTAAAATTCGGTCATCTGTCGCGCAACCCCTATCGCAGCGTCTGCACCATCTCCTCGCACGATATGCCCACACTGCGTCAGTGGTGGGATGAAGACCCGGGGCGAACACAGGAGTATTACAACACCATGCTCTACCGTGGTGATGCTGCTCCGCATCCACTGCCCGGATGGCTGGCACGTGACATCATCTCACGCCATCTTACCTCACCCAGCATGCTCTGCATCCTGTCTATCCAAGACTGGCTCGCTATCGATGAGAAACTGCGGTTGCCTGATGCCAATGCCGAGCGCATCAATATCCCTGCTAACCCGAAGCACTACTGGCGCTACCGCATGCATCTCAACATCGAGGACCTGCTCACCGCCGACAGCTTCAACAACGAGATCAGTACATTAATCATTCAAAGCGGAAGAAAATGAGAATTAAAAGCATTATTTACACTTTGTTGCTACTGCCACTATTGGCAGTAGCTTCTTGCTCTTCGTCCAACAACTCTCCCAACCAGTTAAGTGGCAAGAGCGTGAAGTCGCCCAACGGCAATATCGAACTCACCTTCGCACTGACCGACAATGGGCGACCCACCTACGAGATGTCGTACAAGGGCAAGGCTGTGGTGCTGCCCTCTCATCTCGGACTGATCCTCGCTAAGGACAAGCATGCCTCACGGGGAGATGCAGAGACTGATCTGATGGAGCATTTCACCATCAAGAGTCAGGAGACCTCTACGTTCGACGAGACATGGGAACCGGTATGGGGTGAAACAAAAACCATCCGCAACCACTACAACGAACTGGCTGTTACGCTTGAGCAGGATACTGCCCGCACCATCGTGATCCGCTTCCGCGTGTATGATGATGGCATCGGCTTCCGCTATGAGTTCCCACAGCAGAAAGACTTGAACTACTTCCTGATTCAGGAGGAGATGACGGAGTTCGCCATGGCGGGTAATCACACGGCGTGGTGGCTGCCAGGCGACTATGACACACAGGAGCAGGAGACACAGCAGACCAAGCTGTCGGAGATTCGCGGCAGGATGAAGGAGGCCGTGAACTGGGGCAACTCCAGTGTGGCGGTGTTCTCTGAAACGGGTGTGCAGACATCCCTGCAGATGAAGAGTTCCGACGGACTGTATATCAATATCCATGAGGCTGCCTGTGCCGACTATGCCACGATGCACCTCGAACTGGTGGATGGAAAGACCAAGGCGCTCACCACGCAGCTGGGTGGGGGCAGCAATGCCTATACACCTAACCCCAAGGGCTCTTCATACCCCCTGCCGAAACCCTATACGTTCGTCAGTCATCTAACCCCTGATGCCACCGGACTGAAGGGTGCTATGCAGACACCTTGCGCAACGCCTTGGCGCACGGTCATGGTAAGCGATGATGCGCGGGATATGCTTTCTTCGAACCTCATCCTGAACCTCAACGAGCCGTGTGCACTTGATGACACCAGCTGGATTCATCCCACCAAGTACTGCGGTGTGTGGTGGGAGATGATTGTGGGGCGTGGCTCCTGGCACTACACGAACGACTTCCCCTCTATCCATCTCGATCAGATCGACTGGACAAAGGTGCAACCCAACACTACGCACAAGGCCAACAACGAGAACGTGAAGCGTTATATCGACTTCGCCGCCAAGAACGGTCTTGACGAGGTGCTCGTGGAAGGCTGGAACGTGGGCTGGGAAGACTGGGCCAACATGTGGAAGCGCGATGTGTTTGACTTCGTGACGCCCTACCCCGACTTCGACATCAAGATGCTGAACGACTATGCGCATTCCAAGGGTGTGAAGCTGTTGATGCACCACGAGACCTCTTCGTCCACACAGAACTACGAACGCCACATGGAAAAAGCCTTCCAGCTGATGAACCAATATGGCTACGATGCCGTGAAGACCGGCTATGTGGGTGATATCATCCCCCGTGGCGATCACCATTACTCGCAGTCGATGAACAACCACTACCTGTATGTGGTGAAGGAAGCCGCCAAGCATCATATCATGGTGAACGCCCATGAGGCCACCCGTCCTACTGGTCTTTGTCGCACCTATCCCAACTTGGTTGGCAACGAGTCGGCCCGCGGCACCGAGTATGAGGCCTTCGGTGGCTCACGTCCTGATCACACCTGCATCCTGCCGTTTACCCGTTTGCAAGGTGGTCCGATGGACTACACCCCGGGTATCTTCGTCACCAAGCTCTCTGAATGGAGTCAAAACGATTCATGGGCTCGCATCACCATTGCCGGTTCATTGGCGCTTTACTTAACCATGTACTCACCGCTGCAGATGGCAGCCGACCTCCCCGAGAACTACGAGAAGTTCGACGATGCGTTCCAGTTCATCCGCGATGTGGCGTGCGACTGGGATGAGAGCATCTACCTCGAGGCAGAGCCGGCCGACTATATCACTGTGGCCCGCAAGGCTAAAGGCACCAACAACTGGTTCATTGGTGGTAAGTGCGACGAGAACGGTCATAAGAGCACCATCACGCTCGACTTCCTCGACAATGGTCGTCAGTACGAATGTACCATCTATGCTGATGCCAAGGATGCCCACTACGAGAAGAATCCGCAGGCCTACACCATCTCTAAGAAAATGGTGAAGAAAGGTGATGTGCTCAAGCTCAAGGAGGCACCCGGTGGTGGTTTTGCTATCTCACTCATGGCGAAGTAATTTACACGATCTTTGGAACCGAAATGAAATACTAACAGGATATGAAGAAACTGATGATTGCAGGAATGGCTGTACTGATGATGGCTTGTAAGGGTGAAAACCAAGCATTTCACTTTGATGAGATGACCTACTCTCCTCGTGAGACCGTATTTAAGCTCTTTGCTCCGGCGGATGCTGCGTGCTTCGTCGTAGTGGGCAACGACTCGGTAAAGATGACGCTCGGCAAAGACAGTATTTGGACGGCCACGGTGAAAGGCGACCGGAAAGGACAGACATATGAATTCGTCGTAAACGGACAGGCCTCTCCGGGCGTGTTCGCCAAGGCGGTAAGCGTGAACGGCCAGAAAGGTGTGGTGGTAAATCTCAAGGATACCAATCCCGAGGGATGGGAAACCGACGGTCATGTGTTCCGCCCCTATAACGACCTGATAGTATATGAGATGCACCACCGCGATTTCTCTATTGCCCGTGAGGACGCGAAGTATCCTGGTAAGTTCATGGCGCTGACGGAGCCGTGGGCTATCGACCATCTGAAGGAGCTGGGCGTGAACGCCATTCATATCCTACCCTCTTATGATTATGGCTCGGTGGATGAGACACGATTGAATGAGCCGCAGTATAACTGGGGCTACGATCCCGTGAACTACAATGTGCCAGAGGGTGGCTACAGCACAGATCCTTATGCGCCAGAGGTGCGCATCCGTGAGTTCAAGCAGATGGTGCAGGCACTGCATAAGGCGGGCATTGCCGTGATTCTGGACGTGGTGTATAACCATACCTACGACATCGAGCACTCGAATTTCCAGAAAACGTATCCGGATTATTACTATAGGAAAACAGAGGAAGGCTACTCCAACGGCTCCGGCTGTGGCAACGAGACGGCATCAGAGAAGCCGATGATGCGGAAGTTCATGATAGAGAGTGTGAAGTACTGGATCAACGAGTATCATATCGACGGCTTCCGCTTCGACCTGATGGGCTGCCACGATATTGAAACGATGAACGCCATCCGAAAGGCCGTGGATGAGATTGACCCCACCATATTTATATATGGCGAGGGATGGAGCGCCGGACAGTGTGCCTTACCGACAGAGGAGTTGGGCGTGAAGGCCAATATCACGAAGATGCCACGCATTGCTGCTTTCTCGGATGAGATTCGTGATGCGCTGAGAGGACCGTTTGACGATGATGCGAAGGCTGGCTGGTTAGGTTCGGGTATCAGGATCTTTGGTTCATCCGACCTTGCAGGTTTCAAGGAGAGTATGAAGTTCGGTATTGCGGGGGCTATAGCTCATCCGCAGGTGGATATGACCAAGGTGAACTACTCGAAGGCGCCTTGGGCCAATGAGCCTTCACAGATGATGAGCTACGTGAGCTGTCATGATGATATGTGTCTTTTCGACCGCTTGAAGGCGAGTCTACCGGGTGTTTCCATAGACGAGCTGATTCGTCTTGACCTGTTGGCTCAGACGGCTGTATTCACCTCTCAGGGCGTTCCCTTCATGCTGAGCGGTGAGGAACTGCTGCGCACCAAACAAGGCGTGCACAACAGCTTTGAATCGCCCGACAGCATCAATCATCTCGACTGGAGTAATAAGGAGAAGTATCCGCAGGTGTTCAACTACTACAAGAACCTGATTGCCATGCGCAAGAACCATCAGGCTTTCCGCTTTGGCAGCGCCTCTTTGGTGCGCGAGAACCTGGAGTTCCTGGATATGCCCGAGAAGATTGTGGCTTACCGTGTGAATGGGGCTGCCGTGAACGACTCGTGGCGCAACATCATCGTGATTCTGAATGCCAGCAGGGCCGACACGGAGATCACCATCCCGGAGGGTAACTACACCATTGTGTGTTGCGACGGGGTGATCAACGAAAATGGTCTCGGAACGGTTGAGGGTTCCAAGACCATTGTGGATGCGCAATCGGCACTTATTCTTGTGGAGTGAGGAGTGTGGAATGTGGAGTGAGATATGCTTTCAAGAACAAGTGGTTTGATATATGAACACTTTATCTCAGTTCTATTCTCACTCCACACTCCTCACTCCACATTCCTCAAATCAAAAAATCTTTTGCGCAAACATCGTGAGATAGATGCGCCAGTTGCGCCAGATATGTCCGCCCTCGGTTTCCACGTACTCGTACTTATACCCCTTCTCATCGAGGTAACGACGGAGGTCGGCATTCTGCTGATAGAGGAAATCGGTCTTACCAATGGCTATCCAATAAAGGGCGGGCTTCGCACTGAACAGGCGTGACAGCTGTTGCTGCACCTCCTTGTTCTGCTGCAGCAGCTCGTAGAACGATTTGTTCCTCTCACCACCGATGTTCAATCCTGCGGAGAACAAACCCACATAGTTGAACGCATCAGGATAGCGCTTCGATGTTGCAAAGGAATGACCGCCACCCATCGACAGTCCGCAGATAGCGCGGTTCTTCTTTCCCTTGGCCACCTTGTAATGACTCTCTATATACTTCACGATATCCATGAAGCTCTCGTCCATGGTGGCAATGGGGCGTTGGTTGACGCTGCCCATGAAGCTGGGCTGGTACATTCCCCTTGACCATTCGCCGGGAGCCGCCTGACAGTCGGTATTTCCATTAGGCATCACCACAATCATCGGCTTGGCCTTACCCGTGGCAATGAGGTTGTCCATGATCTGTGCAGCACGACCCAGTTCGCTCCATGCGTTCTCATCACCACCAGCACCATGCAGCAGATACATCACGGGGTAGTTCTTCCCCTTGTCGTAGCCGGCAGGTGTATAGACGGTCATGCGGCGCTGCATCTTCAGTGTAGGACTGTTATACCATACCTTACTCAGATTACCGTGGGGTACCTCGTTCACGCGGTAGAGATCGCCCTTGTCACCTTTCTCATCGCTCACGATGAAGATATTGGTGAACGAGATGATGTCACGGTTGACATACACATTGGCCGGGTCTTTCACACCCGTCATACCATCGATGTTAAAGGTATAACTATACATCTCAGGGGCGAGTTTGCCCGTGGTATAGCTCCACACTCCGTTAGGTCCCTCTTTCAGGGCAGCCACATTCGACTGCTCCGGGAGGAAGTCGCCTGTTACCTCTACCTTCACTGCCTTGGGGGCATAAAGGTTAAAGGTAACCGTTCCGTCGGTATTCACCACTGGTGATTGTACACTGGCACTGTTGAATAGTCTTTCCTGTGCCGTGGCTCCTATGCAAACAGCTGCAAGAGCCAAACTTAAAAATAGCCTTTTCATACTTTATCTTTTCAATACATTGATTCTTTCCTGTGGTTTCAGCACATCGTTCACCTTGGTCTGCTGTGCTGCAGCTTTAGCGATGAGGGTGGCCTTGATATCCTGCGAGGAGGCGGCGATGAGGAACTGATACTCGCCTTCGGCTACGACCCATGCAGAAGCAGCCTCATCGAACGAAGCCAGATCAGCAGCTTTCACGCTGAGGGTAAGGGTCTCGCTCTCACCAGGCTTCAACGACTTGGTCTTGGCAAAGGCCTTGAGCTCCTTGACGGGTTTATTAGCCTCTTTGCTGTTGGGAGCAGAGATATAAAGCTCTACCACCTCCTTACCAGCATGTTCACCTGTGTTCTTCACGGTTACAGTAACCTCGTAAGCATCACCCTTCTGGGCAATCTTCGCATCACTGTATTCGAACGTGGTGTAGCTGAGTCCGAATCCGAAGGGGTAGCTGACGGGCACTTCGAAGGAATCGAAGTAACGATAGCCCACGTAGATATCCTCCTCGTAGTTGGTATAGTCAACATTCTTCTGGTTACCCTTCCTACCCTGTGACATCAGGTCGAGACGCAGACCGAAATCGATGGGGAAGTTCTTGGATGAGTAGGCATCGGCAAAGGCTAAGGGCCATGTCATGGTGAACTTACCAGAGGGCGACTGCTTACCGCTGAGCACATCAACCACGCTGTTTCCACCTTCCTGACCAGCCTGCCATGCGCAAAGGATGGCATCTGGCAGATCCTTCCAGGAAGCGGTCTCGATGACACCACCGATATTCAGCAGAACCACCACCTTCTTGCCAGCCTTGTGATACACATCGCATACCTGCTCGATGAGCATGTGCTCGGCAGCGCTAAGATTGAAATCAGACACCTTACGGTCGATGAACTCACCAGAGATACGACCGATAGTGATAATGGCCACATCAGCCTCGTTGGCCTGAGCCGTCAGTTCCTCAGCAGTGAAGAGCTTCTCGGTAGGCAGTTCCTTCGGCAGGAGGCGCATGAGCGACGCAATACCCGGGTCTTTCTTGATTTTCTCTGCCTTTTCAGCTTCAGCCTTCTTACTGCAATCAGCCAGATAGCTACCGTAGGTCTTTTTCAGTTCCTCGGAAACGGTGTAACCACCGTTCTTCAGTCCGTCGAGCAGTGAAACAACGTAGGCATGGTTCACATCACCTGAACCTGTACCACCAGCAATGAAATCATAAGAGGTGTTTCCGTAAAGTGCTACGTTTTTCTTGGCACTGTCTAACGGCAGAATTCCGTTGTTCTTCATCAGAACCATACCCTCGACAGCCGACTGCCTTGTTACTTCGGCATGGGCTTTCAGGTTGGGTTTGTTGGAATACTTATATCCCTGATAGCGCGGACTCCTTTCCACGAGGTTCAGGGTGCGCTGAACAGAGCGGTCGAGGTCGGCCTCATCGAGCTTACCACTCTTCACACCCGCCACGATAGAATCGAACTGCTCAGGCTTACCCGGCTGAAGCATATCGTTACCTGCCCACATCTGCTTGGCACCATCCGAACCGCTATACCAGTCGGTCATGACCGTTCCCTCGAAGCCCCACTCATCGCGGAGGATAGTGGTGACGAGATCCTTGCTCTCGGAAGCATAGACACCATTGATATAGTTATAGGAGGTCATGACGGTCCAAGGCTTGGCTTCCTTGATAGCTATCTCGAAGCCTTTCAGGTAGATCTCGCGCAGGGCACGCTGCGAGATACGAGCGTCGTTGCTCATACGGTTGGTTTCCTGACTGTTGGCTGCGAAGTGTTTGATACTTGTTCCCACATCGTTCTTCTGTACGCCCAGGATATAGGCAGCGGCGGTCTTACCAGCCACTACGGGATCTTCTGAGTAGTACTCGAAGTTTCGTCCGCAGAGTGAGTTACGCATAATGTTCAGTGCAGGAGCCAAGAGTACGTCAGCACCATATTCCTTGACCTCTTCGCCAATGGATTTTCCCACCTCTTCAACGAGCTGGGTGTTCCACGTAGAGGCCAACAACGTTCCAATAGGGAAGTGGGTGCAATAGTATGTGGCGGAGTCGCCCTCACGAGTGGCACTGATACGAAGTCCTGCAGGACCGTCGGCCAACACAATGGCAGGAATGCCGAGAGAGTCGAGCGGATAGGTAGTTCCTGCTGCTCCTGGCACGAGATTACGGGTGGCGCCAACGACGGCGCTGTTTCCACTTTCGCCTTCCATTCCCGTACCGATAACGAAATGCGCCTTTTCTTCGAGGGTGAGCTTACTCATCACCTCTTCTTGGTTGATTGTGTTCATTACTGCTTTGTCTGATCCTGTACATCCACTGAGTGCGATAAAGCCTACGCCCAACAGCATGTACCATGAGTGCTTAGTTGATAATTTCTTCATTGTTTTTATTTGTTATAAAGGGTTATGTTTGATTCTTCCGATACAAGGAGTAGTAATATGGCGTCAAAGGTACAAAAAAAATACGATTGTGCAATCGTTTTTGCAAGGAAATGTCAAAAAAGCTTTGTGAGGGGGTATCGAATTACAGATATTTGACTATCTTTGCAGAAACAAACTAACAACGATATGCGAAAACGAATTTTAATCATTGCCTTCTTGATGGTTGGCTTGCTGACCGCAGGCGCAGCGAAAAAAAACGTGATTGACAGGATAGAACCAACGAACTGGTTCGTGGGCTTGAAGAACCCTCAGCTGCAGTTGATGGTTTATGGTAAGGATATCAGGAACGTAAAGAATGTTTCTATCGACTATCCCGGTGTGCGCATTGACAGTGTGGTGCGGCTCGACTCGCCTAACTACCTGTTGCTGTATCTGGACTTGCGGGGAGCGCAGGCTGGAAACATGGTGATTCACTTTGACAAGACTAAGATGGCGTACCAGCTGAAGGAGCGTGAGATGAGTGGTGAGAAGCGAATGGGCTTCACCAATGCTGATGTGCTCTACATGCTGATGCCTGATCGCTTTGCGCAGGGGGCCAATCACCCGAAACAGGTCAAAGGAATGCGTCAGTATGTAGAAGACCGCAGCGAACCGAGTCTGCGACATGGTGGCGACCTCAATGGTATTCGTGAACACTTGGACTATTTCAAGGAGTTAGGTGTGACGGCACTTTGGTTCACTCCCGTGCTGGAAAACGATTCGCCTGATAATGAGAACGGCTACTCCACCTATCATGGCTATGCAACAACGAATTACTACCGCGTTGATCCCCGTTTCGGCAGTAACGAGGACTACCGTAAGCTCTGCGACGAGGCACATGCCAAGGGACTGAAAATTGTGATGGATATGATTTTCAACCATAGTGGCTTTGAACACCCATGGACACTGGATATGCCCACAACCGACTGGCTGAATCTGCCCGAGTGGCTGAAGGAGTCGAACGGCAGCAGTAATCCAACAGGTACGCATTTCCAACAAACCAGCTATAAACTCACGCCGGTAAAGGACCCGTACGCTTCGAAGGTTGACATGAAGGAAACGGTTGACGGCTGGTTCGTACCAACCATGCCCGACCTGAACCACCGCAATGTACATGTGATGACCTATCTGATTCAGAACAGCATCTGGTGGATAGAAACCGTTGGTATCGACGGTATTCGCATGGATACTTATCCGTATGCTGATGCCAAGGGAATGGCTCGGTGGATGAAGACATTGGATGAGGAATACCCGAATTTCAACGTGGTGGGCGAGACTTGGGTAACAGAGCCTGCCTATACGGCATCATGGCAGAAGGACAGTAAGCTGAGCGAAGAGAACAGCTATCTGAAGACCGTGATGGACTTTGCTTTCTTCGACCGACTGAGCTCGGCAAAGTATGAGGAGACAGATGACTGGTGGAATGGGATGAACCGTCTGTATAACTCGTTCTGCTATGATTATCTCTACCCCAAACCCTCGAGCGTGATGGCTTTCATCGAGAACCACGACACAGACCGTTTCCTGGGGAATGGTAAGGACACGCTGGCGTTGAAGCAGGCTTTGGCACTACTGCTTACCGTGAAACGAATCCCGCAGCTTTACTATGGTACGGAGATTCTGATGAACGGAACGAAAGAGGTGACGGATGGAAACGTACGCAAGGACTTCCCAGGCGGATTCCCAGGCGACACACATAACGCGTTTACGAAAGAAGGAAGGACTCAGGAGGAGAATGCGATGTTTAACTGGCTCTCACAACTGTTGCACTGGCGACAGGGGAACGAGACGATTATCAAAGGTAAGATGACGCAGTTTATTCCCTACAAAGGGGTATATGTTATTGCCAGACAACATCGCAACAACACCGTGCTGACCATCATCAATGGCAGAAAGCAAGAAGGCACCCTTGAGATAGCCCGTTATCAGGAAGTGATTGGAAACAAGAAGGAAGCCACGGACGTGATTACGGGTAAGAAGATCAACCTGTCAGGAAACGTGGTTCTGCAGCCAAGGCAGACGCTTATCGTGGAACTGAACTAAGAAGTTATTTCATCAGCCATTTCCCCTCATGCTTGACCATCGGTACTACCACCTCTTCAATGGTGCTGTCGCCGAAGCAAAGCATGAGGAAGGCATTGGCGGTGGGCTGAACACTGTCGTTCACGCAGTTCACAACCCGCACCTCACGTATGCCGCCATGTTCCTGGTTCAGTTCTCCTACATACATCCGTATGTTATCCTCCAGCTGCTGACGGTAGCTGTCGGGAATCTGTTCAGGAAGATACATTCCAGCCACAAAAGGACCGTATTTCTCCTTCGTCAACAGCTCGTAATACGTCTTGGCCTGATTGGCTGCGGCAAAGTCAACAGTTTTGCCGTTACGACAGCTATACACCACAGCTGCCGCAACGAATCCCACTGTTATTATCACCACTTTGCGCAACATCTGTTTACTTTTGTCGGATGAAAATATTGATGGGTGAGCCTGTGAGATCCCAGTTCTCACGGATCTTGTTCTCCAGGAAACGCTTGTAAGGCTCTTTAATATACTGTGGCAGATTCGCATAGAACACGAAAGAAGGTATCTGCGTGTCGGGAATCTGAGAACAATACTTAATCTTGATGTACTTGCCTTTGATGGAAGGTGGCGGTGTAGCCTCGATAAGAGGTAGCATCACCTCATTGAGCTTCGTTGTTCCAATCTTTACCTTCCGGTTAAGATACACTTGCTTGGCTGTTTCCAGCACCTTGAAGATACGCTGTTTGGTTACGGCAGAAGCGAAAACGACGGGGAAATCGGTGAAGGGTGCCATACGCTTACGAATAGCCTCTTCGAAGAACTTCACGGCTGTCTGACTCTTATCTTCCACCAGGTCCCACTTGTTGACCACAACCACCAATGATTTCTGGTTCTTCTGTATCAGCTGGAAGATATTCATGTCCTGTGTCTCAATACCACGGGTAGCATCAATCATCAGGATACAAACATCGCTGTTTTCAATGGCACGGATAGAACGCATCACACTGTAGAACTCCAGGTCTTCCGACACCTTGTTCTTCCTGCGGATACCTGCGGTATCTACCAGATAGAAATCGAAGCCGAACTTGTCGTAACGGGTATAGATGCTGTCACGAGTGGTTCCTGCGATATCTGTCACGATATGACGGTCTTCTCCGATAAAGGCATTGATGATACTGCTCTTACCAGCGTTCGGGCGTCCTACTACGGCAAAACGGGGAATACCATCCTCAATATCATCCTCATCTTTTACACCCTGAAGCTTTTCCAAGACCAGGTCGAGCAAGTCACCGGTTCCACTACCAGAAGCTGAACTGATGCACTGCGGATCACCGAGTCCTAACTTATAGAACTCGTAGGCATCGTAGTACTGGTTGTTGTTGTCAACCTTATTGACAACCAGGATGACAGGGAGCTTGGAACGACGCAAGATTGCTGCCACATCCTCATCCCAATCGGTCAGACCGTTCTGAGCATCCACAAGGAAGAGCACCATATCGGCCTCTTCTGTGGCTACCATTACCTGCTTACGGATCTCCTCCTCAAAGATATCATCAGAGTTCACAACCCATCCGCCAGTATCCACCACGGAAAACTCCTTACCATTCCACTCGCACTTGCCATACTGACGGTCGCGCGTGGTTCCTGCCTCCTCGCTAACAATAGCGCGGCGACTCTTGGTTAAGCGGTTAAAAAGCGTACTCTTACCCACATTCGGGCGTCCTACGATTGCTACTAATGCCATAATAATACTTTTTGAGTATAAACAAAATGGTTATATCTCATCCCACCTTGAAAACGTTCATTCAGGATTATACCCGAAATGATTGAGTTCACGCTGCGATGAGCGCCAGTCTTTATCCACCTTTACAAAGGTTTCCAAATAGATGGGCTTGCCGAAGAATCTCTCCAGTGCCTTGCGCGATTCGGCACCAACCTTTTTCAGGGCAATGCCTTGATGACCGATGATGATGCCTTTCTGCGAGTCGCGTTCCACATAGATGATAGCGCTGATGTGGATGTTCTTCTCGGTTTCCTTGAAGCTCTCCACACTCACCTCCACAGAATAGGGTATCTCCTTGTCGTAATACAGCAGAATCTTCTCGCGGATGATCTCTGAAACAAAGAAACGGGCGGGTTTGTCTGTGAGCTGATCCTTATCGAAATATGCAGGACTCTCAGGCAGCAGTTCCTGAATGCGCTTCAGCAACACATCCACGCCGAACTTGTTCTTGGCCGAAATAGGAAGGATTTCCGCGTTGGGCAATAGCGAGTGCCACTTCTCTACCAAACTGTTCAATTGAGTTTGACTAGTAGAACTAGCTTTTCTAGTATTACTAGGTTCACTAGTGCCCAGTTCATCAATCTTATTGATGAGCAGGATAACGGGAATCTTCATCTTCTGCACCTTCTCCAGGAACTCCATGTTCTTTTCGGGGTTCTCCACCACATCGGTAACATAAAGTAGCACATCAGCATCAGCCAATGCACTTTCCGAAAAGGCAAGCATCGATTCCTGAAGCTTGTAATTGGGCTTCAGTACACCGGGCGTATCACTGAACACGATCTGCATATCATCGGTATTCACGATTCCCATGATACGATGACGAGTCGTTTGCGCCTTAAACGTCGCAATTGAAATACGCTCACCAACCAACTGGTTCATGAGCGTACTTTTACCTACGTTGGGATTGCCAACGATATTGACAAATCCTGCCTTATGCATTATTCTTTACTTTAACGCTTCACTTTTCACTACTGTCGTAAGCCCATTTCAGGTAGCTGGCACCATGAACGAAGCCAGCACCGAAGGCTGTTAAGACCAGATTGTCGCCTTTCTTTAGTAAACTTTCATTCTCCCAAAGAGCGAGTGGTATGGATGCAGCACTTGTGTTACCGAAATGCTCAATGTTCACCATCACCTTGTCCATCGTCAGTTCCAAGCGTTTTGCCACAGCTTCGATGATACGGATGTTGGCTTGATGGGGAACGACAAAACGGATATTGTCCTTATTCAGACCGTTGCGTTCAGCTATCAGCGCACAGTCGTCACTCATGCTTGTCACGGCATAGCGGAATACCGTCCTACCCTCTTGATAAAGATAGTGAAGACGATGATCCACGGTGAAATGACTGGGAGGACAAACGCTTCCACCCGCCTTCATGTGCAGGAAGGGAAGGCCCTTTCCATCTGCCCGAAGATAGCTGTCCATCACGCCGATGTTCTGTTCCGTCGTTGCTTCCAGCAATACTGCAGCAGCTCCATCACCAAAAAGCGGACAAGTCTGCCGGTCCATGTAGTCAACCATTGACGACATCTTATCTGCGCCAATCACAATAATCTTCTTGTATCGGCCAGACTGAATCATCGAGGCTGCCACATCGAGGGCAAACAAGAAACCGCAGCAGGCACCCCAGTAATCAAATGCAAAAGCATTCTTCAGTCCGAGTTTACCCAGCACGATGCTGGCGGTTGAGGGGAACTTGTAGTCTGCTGAGGAAGTGGCAACGATCAACGCATCTATCGTATCCGGATCCACACCCGTTTTCTGCAGCAACTGCTTGGCTGCCTTGCGGGCCATATAGCTGGTACCCAGACCTTCTTCGTTAAGAATTCGGCGTTCTTTGATGCCTACACGCGACATAATCCACTCGTCGTTGGTGTCAACCATCCGAGACAATTCCTCGTTGTTAAGGACATACTCGGGGACATATCCACCTACGCCAGTGATTATTGCGTTGATTTTCTCCATTATTCAGCTACTTCATCCATTACAATTGCAATCTTGCCACGATAGTAGCCACATGTCGGACATACGGTGTGATAGATATGATAAGCACCGCAGTTGGGACAAATAGCCAATGTGGGAGCTACTGCCTTGTCATGAGTTCTTCTTTTCGCTGTACGAGTCTTTGACTGTCTTCTTTTAGGATGTGCCATAATTCTATAATTTTTTAATTCTACATTTTTAGATTCTTCAATTTCTCCCAGCGGGGGTCGATCGACTGGTTGGATTCCTCATCACTGCTTCGGTCAGTTGAGTGCTCTTCCAGAGCATGCATCATGGCTGCATTGCACTTGCCAGGTGCATGTACATGCCTGATGGGGATAGCCAATACAATCAACTCATAGACAAGCCATGACAGGTTGAGTATTCCTTCGTCCTCGTCCACTGTCACGACATCGTCTTCCTCTGAGTTTTCTGCTCCAAACTTTACCACGAGACGGTGAGTCGTCTCGACAGACTGATCCATGTCATCTAAACAAAGATTACAAGGAACAGCAACTGTGCCACGAATATGAAGATGAAGCTCAAAAAAGCCAGTAGCCTTGCGTATAGACACTGACACTTGCACGGCCCCACCGTTCACTTCCGTACTGTCCATCGCCTTAAAGAAAGAGTCGTCAAGATGGTATTCCAAGACGGTCACGTCTTCTTTCAACCCCTTCAAATCTATCTTAAAAGACTCTAAACTGCACATTTTAAAGCATATTTGGGTTGCAAAGGTACAAAACTTTTTCGATTTAGAATAGAAAGATTGGCATTTTTTAAGCTTTTAGTTGTAAATCAGTTACAAAGAGCACATGATATTGCACACTCTTTCTCTCCTTGTGCAAGGAAAAGCAATAAAGATGAGAGATAAAAAAATGAAAAATGAGAGATACTATTTCTTCAGTTCTATCCGGAAGGTGGTGCCCTTGCCCACTTCAGAACTCTTCACAAAGATCTTGCCTTTGTGGTATTCTTCAACAATGCGTTTGGCCAAAGAAAGACCTAATCCCCAACCGCGCTTCTTGGTGGTGAAACCGGGTTTGAAGACGTTGGCAATGTCCTTCTTCCGGATTCCCTTACCGGTATCCGACACTTCTATCACTACCTTGTCGGTTTCCTCTTGTACCGTTAAGGTAATCTGGCCTTCTCCTTCCATCGCATCTACTGCATTCTTGCAGAGATTCTCAATAACCCATTCAAAAAGGGAAGCGTTGATGGTGACAATGACATCATGATCGGGGAATGAACGGATCATACGCACCTTTTGCGAAGTACGGCGATCCATATAATCAATCACATGCATCATGACCTCGTTCAAACTGGAAGGAACGGGTTCTGGCAAAGAACCGATCTTGGAGAAACGCTCGGCAATCAGCTGCAGACGCTTAACATCCTTGTCCATCTCGGGCAGTAAAGCATCGTCGGGATAGGTTTCCTTCAGAATCTCTGTCCAAGCCATCAAGCTACTGATAGGTGTTCCCAACTGATGGGCAGTCTCTTTGGAAAGACCCACCCATACTTTGTTCTGCTCAGCTCTCTTGGAGGTAAGTAAGGCAAAGATGGCCACCACCACGAAGATCATCACAATGCCCAACTGCACATAAGGGTACAGGTTCAGGCGTTTGATCATCACCGATTCATCGTAACACACATCGATGTAATCATTGGTTTCATTGGTGTCGTCAAGGGCGATACGAATACTCCTGCCGGAATGCTTCATTCTTTGCGCCATGGCCAAAGCCTGTTGGATGCTATCCTCGGCATTCGTTCTTTTCAACTTGATATTACGGAAAGTCTGGACTTGCTCATCTGCACCAAGAACTACAACAGGAATGGTGTTGTTACCCTCTATCACTTTCAAGACAAGGTTCAAGTCAACATTTTCTTCGGGCTGACTCAATGTACGCATCGCCTCGGCCCACACCTCCATCTTGTTACGCTCTTCGATAGCTAAGTCACGTACCAGAAAATGAGACACAACCAGACTGGCCACCGCGATAATGACGGCAGCTATCACAAGCAGAATCTTCACCCTGCGAATCTGGTCGGTCCAATGCATGTTATATAAACGCATCTTCTGGCTGGTTATTGCCTAACTACACTTTATTCAATAAAAAACCGTATCAGATACAGTTCCTATAAATAGATCTAAATGATCTTGAGGAAACTGTTTCTGATGCGGTTGTATGGAAGAAAACTTCTATTAGAAGTTCACACCGAAGTTTACGAACAATGCATTGCTGTGAGCAGTAACATCGTCTTTCTTGCAAACGTTGGTAACACCAATCTGATAGCCAACCTCCAAATATACCTTGTTATACTCGGCGCCACAACCAAGCTTGAAGCCCATGTTGGCACGCTTCAGGCCTTCCCATTTCTTCTCATCGAAAGTACCTACGGAAACGATCTTGCCATTCAAGTCCTCAACTTTAGTCTTACCACTGAAAGCATATGAGAAATACGGTCCGAGGAAAGGAAGGATTGCGATTTCATCAGTAGCTTTGATACCATATTTTACCAGAATAGGAACCTCAAGGTTATTATATCCTACCTTGAATTTTCCATCCTTACCACCACGCTCGGTGTAATAGAGTCCGCTTTCGATGAATACCGGTGTACTATCAGATGCACGCAGACCAACAACACCAGCCAATGTCATACCTGTCTTCATACCGACATCAAGGTCACCACCAATAGAAGCACCTGTCAAACCGAAACGAACACCCCAATACAGGTTCTCTTGATCGAGTGAGAAACCGCCACTGCTGTACTGTGCAAAACTGCTCACTGAGCAGAACAGTGCAACGATTGCAACTAATACTTTCTTCATATTTTTACTGAATTAATTAATGAATAATATCTTTTCCTCTTGCAAAGTAACACTATTTTTTCCAAACGACAAAGTATTTTACCTAAAATCTTTCATTTTAGCATGATTCTCGACGGTCATATACACAAAAAAAGGAGAGACTTCCCATTTGGGAAACCTCTCCATAATGAAAGAAGGCGGCTACCTACTCTCCCGCATTGCATTGCAGTACCATCGGCGATGACGGGCTTAACTTCTCTGTTCGGAATGGGAAGAGGTGGGACCCCGCCGCAAT